>ERZ1292633.19-Hain-H41-02um-R1-19-length-242921-cov-198_pt1 | contig 242921 bp, 244 predicted proteins | sample MGYA00564406_ERZ1292633 | MGnify/ENA primary metagenome ERZ1292633 (study PRJEB36523, sample SAMEA6512639) | groundwater metagenome | collected 2019-01-08 | study: AquaDiva: Metagenomics assemblies of 32 groundwater samples
GGACACCCCTGACACAGGAGGAAGAACTGTCGGATATTTACGGAGAATAATGCGACCCCGACACCGCCCGGATAGTGGGCTATTTTCAATGAAGCCTGCTGACCGCAACGTGCCCCTGGCACAATTGGCTCGTCGCATAGCATTTACTTGCCTAGTTGTTATCAACCTTATTGTATTGGGCGCAATTCACGGGATTGTACTTGCCGGGACTACGAGTTTGGTAAGAGCAGAAATTGATCCAATGAGAAGTCCCGTAAGCATCGGAATATGTGACACTTCCGAAGGTGACAAGATAGGATTCCCCAGAGTCAATTTCGGCAACATCAGCTTTTGTCAAATGCGGGAGATTAAGCATGTCGCCTTTTCCCTTAAACAAAGGAACAGGAACGGGGAGGCCTTCATCTGGATTAAGGATTCCAGTAATGGCATTGAAACAGTCCCCATCAAATTTCAGATTGGGCGCATTACCACTCTTAAGTTTTCTGATCATGAAATTTCCATCAACGCCACAGTAGGAGTTTTCCCAAAGTTTTTGATAATGAGATTATGAATAAGAGGTTTATTTTCAGCCACGGGAATAGTCCCGTGCTCGATTTTTATCCAAGCCCTCTGTTCTATGCGCTGCGCATAAAGTCGGTTGTTCAGAATAAACAACGTGAGGCCGGACGTTACCAGGCTGGCTACAGAGAATATGATGGAGGCAGCTGTTCCTATTTGAGTCCAAAAAATAGAACGATCGTGGGGTTTTTCTCGCGTATTTTGGTGGTCTTGTTATCGGTTTGTATTTGATCAATAAGGCTGGTGAGTTGATGGCCCAGACCGCTAATTTGCGCGCTGATTTGAGGGCCTATCTCACTTATGCGATGGCTTATTTCGGCTATGCGCTTTGCTTGCTCACGCCTCTCACTGTCTTCTTTTGGCTGCTTTGGCGGATTGTCGCCTGCCACGGTTTAACCTTTCCTTAAACGAGTTCGTTGAGTTCCCAAATACGATCTGTAATCCCAGCCGCCATAGCTGGCGTCATGCGAAGGGACCGATGAATCAGGCCGAAGTTATAGCTCCATAAGTACAGCGCGACAGCCGGGTTAGTAATCCGGCGTTCTCCCCCCTGAACTACCCCGCCATTCATCTTTCTCTTCTCTCTTGTTTCAAATACATCCACGTATTGTTTAAAATAATATATATAATTGTTGACAATAAATAAACGATTTGTTATAAATGTTTTCTTAATTGTTGTAAAATGATGGTGATTTAGTGAAAAAGAGAAAAAAAAGCGAAACTATTCAGAACTTCATCGTCGATAATCTCACGATTAATCACTCCAATGCATTTGAGGCGTCTGCTTTTCAGGGGTCTCATATTGCTCGCCTAACGGCAGATCATTTCAAAATTTCACGGGCAGCGGTCGCAAGGCATATCGGCCTACTGGTGAAACGAAATATTCTCAGGGCGACTGGTAAGACGAAGGCACGAACCTATGCGCTAGTTCCTTCAGTTGATGAGAAATTCAGTCTTTCAACGATAGGGTTACAGGAGGATGTGGTTTGGCGTGAAAGAATCAGTCCTTTGTTTTCCACTGATGCCCCTGAGAACGTTCTCACAATCTGTAATTATGGTTTTACCGAGATGCTGAATAACGCAATTGACCATTCAGAGTCTGACACTGTGCATATCTCTGTTATGGTCGATGCAGCACAAATTTATATTTGGATTCGCGACTTCGGAATAGGGGTTTTCAAGAAGCTAATGCGAGATCTGCATTTACATGACGCACGTCACGCTCTATTAGAACTAAGCAAGGGCAAGTTAACCACTGCTTCGGATGGGCATACCGGTCAAGGCATATTTTTTACATCGCGCATATTTGATGAATATATGTTTTGGGCCAATGGGTTCTCATTTTGTCGATTCGGCAAGGATGATGATTGGCTATTTGAAACCAAAGATGCCAAAGATGATCCTGGCGAAGGTACTCGCGTTATGATGAGAATTTCTTTAAGAGCCACACAAACCGCGGGCGAAATTATGAGTCAGTATTCATCGGAATTGCACGACTACGGCTTCACGAAAACCCATGTTCCATTGATGTTAGCAAAGTACGAGGGCGAACAGTTGGTTTCTCGGTCGCAGGCAAAACGATTGATGTTGCGCGTAGATCAGTTCAAGGAAGTCATACTGGATTTTACAGGCATTACTACTATTGGGCAGGCTTTCGCGGATCAAATATTTAGGGTGTTTCAAGGAGAGCATCCTCATCTGTTAATCGTTCCGATTAACGAGAATGACGAAGTGAAGAATATGATTGTTCGGGCGAAGGGAGAGACAGTTGCAGCGCTTACCCCTTCTCTTTTTGATGCCATTCAGGATGATGCAACCACATGAGTGATTTTCAAAATAGCCCACTACCAACCGCTCGGATAGGTCGGCACCGCTGGATGAGCCGGCGCTCTCACCTGAAATTCGGCATTGATCAGAATCTCGATAGGGTGACGCACGACTTGCGGAAACACATCTCGCGCCATTGACCGACCTGAGTACGGACTTGCTCAACGCCGCTCCTGCCACAACCGCATTTCTCCGACTACGAGGAGAATAGGAACGAGTGGAGCCCCACGGCTTTACAGCCGTGGTCCCTTTTGTGTCTTCGGCAGAACCCGCCGAAGCGTGTCCTCCTTCGCCAAGGCTTCGGAGGACACCCGCTGCGCATTCCTCCACAGCTTGACAGCTGTGGCTTCCTGCGTAGGCGGGTGAGCAGAAGAATGAACCGGCACAGAGGCGGGAGCCTGAACAGGGACAGATGGCTTCGTGTCGATGGAGAGAACGGAAAAGGACACCGCTGGAACCTTTATCGCAGCGCAACCTCCTCCCGGTCTCGGCTACAAGAATGGTCGCCCGAGACTCCCTGATGGCAATCGCTCATCGAACGACAAGCACGGAACCTTTCGCGTGCTGCACCACTCGCGTCGACACACTCCCGATGAGAAACCGGGCGATGGCGCCGAGCCCTTGGGCCCCCATCACGATCAGATCGGCCCGTTGTTGCGAAGCCGCCTTCATGATCTCTTCAGCAGGATTGCCAAGGTAACAGAGAGGTTCGGCTGTAAATCCCGCCTTGATCAGCTTCTGTACGCTCTGGTCGAGTAATGTCTTGCTCGCCTTCTTTAATCCGGGGTACATGACCAACGGCAACACATGGAACACACTCACGTGAATCGGCACGCGCCCACTCTTGCCGGTCGGCTGATCCGACTGAAATTTGGTCAGCACAAACTTCAGAGCCTTGGCCGAGGCATCCGACCCATCAATCGCCAAGATCATCCGCCGTAACGGCACCGCCTCACCTTTGACGACGAGGACCGGACAGGTGGCATGATGGATCAGATTCGTCGAGACGCTGCCGAGCATGAACCGGTCGAGAGCGTCGAGCCCCTGACTACCCACCACCAGGAACCCGTCTCGTTTGGGCGCGCGTTTCAAGATCGTCGGGGCGACCGGCCCTTGCTCCTTACGAACCGTCCCCGTAAGCTTCAGCGAGGCCAACTGTCGTGTCGTCTCCCGGAGGGTCTCGGCTGAACGCGCTTCCATGCGCTGGATTTCCTCTTGAACATACGGCTCGATCCCAGCCATCGTCGGTTGCGCCAGAAACGGCGCGCGGAGCGCAGCGACATCTAACACATGCAACGCCATGACCTTTGCCGATTCAACAAGCGGCAACCGGGCCACCCAGTCCAGTGCCCATCGTCCATACTTCGATCCATCCGTCGCCACAAGTACATTCATGGTGCCCATCCTTTCGATTGAGTTTCCTCCGCGTTCGAACCGACAAACAGAAACCGGCGGTCACCTGCTTGAGGCGAAAGCCCCGGCAACGCTACATGGCACTCTCTCTCCGTCATCGAACGACGAGCACGGCACCGTTCGCGTACTGCACCACTCGCGTCGACACACTGCCGAGAAAAAACCGATCAAGCGCGCCCAGCCCTTGGGCCCCCATCACGATCAGATCGGCCTGTTGTTTCGACGCCGCCTCCATGATCTGTTCAGCGGGATTCCCCACCCGGCTCACGGACTTGGCCCTAAATCCCGCCTTGATCAGCTTCTGCACGCTCTGGTCGAGTAATGTCCGGCTTTCCTCCTTGACCTTCAGTCTCCGTTGCTGGGTCCAAGGGATCGTCGTGCCGATATCGAAGGGGGCTAACGGGCGGCGTAGGGTCACATGGATCACGCTCACATGAATCACCGCCGACCGGCCCTTGCCGGTCGGCCGATCAGGCTGAAACTTGGTCAGCACAAATTCCAGGGCTTTGGCCGATGCAGGGGACCCATCGGTCGCCAAGGCAATGCGTCGCACGGGGACCGCCTCGTTCTTGACGACAAGCACAGGACAGGTCGCCTGCTGGATGAGTTTCGTCGACACACTGCCGAGCGTGAAGCGGTCGAGAGCGCCGAGGCCCTGACTGCCGACCACCAGGAGCCCATTGTGTTTGGGTGCGCGTTTCAGGATCGTCGGCGCCACGCTCCCTTCTTCCTCACGGGCCGTACCCGTAAGTTTCAACGCCGCCAACTGCTCGGTGACTTTCTTGAGCGTTCGTGCCGAGCGCGCTTCCACGCGCTGCGTCTCTACCTTCGTCCGAAACGGCAACTGAAGCCACGCACGATCGAGCACATGCAGCGCCAGCACTTTGGGCGGCTCGACCAGCGGTAGCTTGGGCACCCAGTGCAATGCCCAGTGCCCGTACTTCGATCCATCCATCGCCACGACCACATTCATGATGCACCCTCCTTGTGTTTAAGAGCCCGTTATCTTCGACCCAACAGGCTGAAACCGGTCTCGAAAGGCCTCCGGCGATAGTCCTGTGAGGGCTGCATAGCGGCCCAATGCGACAGGGTCTGTGAAATCTTCGTCCGATAGCCGGATCATGTACTGGCGCGCAATCTGATACGACTGCGCCGTGATATCCACCATCCGCACTTTCGCCCGGCCGCTGACGGGATCCAGCATCTGCTTGAAAAAAATCGGCGTAAACCGTCCGTTTTGAATCGACACCATCGCCGCCGTGCCTCCATCCAGAAGAAACTGCGCCGCACAAAAGCCGAGATCGCGGGTGTACTCCATATCGAACGGGATCGGGTCCGCACAGCGTAATTCATACCCCACATTCTTAGCGACGATCGTCGTGGCAAGTCCCAAGGCTTTCATGCCTTTCGTCACTTCACGCCGGAGCACATCGCCGATATCCACATCTGCTAATCGCAGGTTGCCATGCTCATCCCGCTCGACATGTTCCAGGCCACCCAGGTCTTGCGGATCAAGAATCTCGATCAGTCCTTCCGCCAACACGACCACCCCTTCAGAGCGCCCTCCGCTGAGCCGCTTGATCATCGTCCCGATTACGAGATCGACCAGGCGCTGAAGTTTCACGGGTCGCTCCCCAAATTCCTCGGGAATAATCGTGAGGGTCGCGCCGGCAGCCTTGCCGACTCCAAGCGCCAAATGGCCGGCTTTCCGCCCCATGGTCACCGCAAAATACCAGCGCGAAGTCGTGTGAGCGTCCACCATGAGGTTTTTCACGATTTCGACGGCGACATGCCGGGCCGTTTGAAAACCGAACGTCGGAATGCCATAAGGAAGATCGAGGTCGTTGTCGATGGTCTTCGGCACATGCACAATTTGAATCCGCCCAGCCGCCTGTTCCTCCAGTTTGAGCGATGAGAAGGCGGTATCGTCGCCGCCGATGGTCACCAAGCGCGTAAGGCCTAACCTCATCAAAGAGGATAGGACGTTGGCGAGAGACTCAGCCTTCTTCGTCGGATTCGCCCGCGAGGTACCGAGATACGACCCGCCCTGGAAGTGAATGCGACTGACTTCTTCAATGGAGAGGGGGCGTACCCGACTCTCACTGCCTTCCATAAGCCACTTGAATCCGTCAATGATGCCGACCACGTCGCAGCCGCCGAGTATGCTTCGGATCGTGACCGCGCTGATGACACTGTTGATCCCCGGCGCCGGTCCACCCCCGACTAGGATACCGACAATCGCGCGAGGGGAAGTCATAATGTCAAAACTCCTGTGATGCTAACAGTTTGTGTGAAAACTCAATTTTCGTGTAACAAACTGTCTGGGAGCACGTAGGACACTACTACCTGAATAGTCAGCAGGATGCTCAAAAGGTCCGTCCAGCAAGGCCGCTGGCGGACTTTTTCAGCATCCTGCTATTCCGAGTTTCTCAAATACACCGTCCAATAGACCAATGCGACGAGAACAGTCCCGCCGAAGATATTGCCGATCGTGACGAGCGCAAGATTGCTCAATGCATCAACGGCTGAGAGCGGCATCGAGGTTCCCGCAGCGAGTGCCACGCCGATGGGGAGAAAATACATGTTGGCCACGGAATGTTCAAACCCACAGGCGACGAACGCGGTGATGGGGAAAAGAATCGCGAGGATCTTGTCCGTGACACTCCGTGCTCCCATGCACAACCAGACGGCCAGACAGACCAGCACGTTGCAGAGGATGCCACGGGCCACCGCCGAGACCGGATCGAGCGTGATCTTGCTTCGGGCGATCTGGACCATGGTCTCTCCGACCGCACCATCGCTCATGCTCTGTATGCCGGCCAGCCATACTAACGCTGCTGTTCCAACTGCTCCGACCAGGTTACCGAGATAGACCCATCCCCAGTTCCTTATGACTTGTTGTGTCGTCACTCGACCGGAAGCCCAGGCCATGGCAATCAGGTTATTGCCGGTAAAAAGCTCCGCCCCGCCCACCACCACGAGAATGAGCCCCACACTGAACGTGATGCCGCCCGCCACACGCATGAGTCCAAACGCTGGAAGTTGACCGGTCTTGCCTCCGGTCATCGTGACGGTAAAGAACACGGCGCCCAGCGCAATGAAGGCCCCCGCCAAGACGGCCAAGGCAAACATGGTCAGGACCGGCATTGAGGCTTTCGCGACGCCGATTTCACGCACCCGAAGAGCAATCTCCGCGGGTGCGTAGGCATCGAGCAGGGAAATCGGTGTGGCGGTTGTTCGATCCATTGGTTAAATACGTGATCAGCTTTCAGCCATCAGCAGTCGGCTCAACCTATCGTTCAGATCTGCCCACTGAAAGCTGACGGCTGATCGCTGACCGCTAGCATTATGTAATCAATTGGCGTCGCATATGCCACATCTCCGCTTCATCTTCCGGATCGAGTTCGTCCCGTTCGATCGGTTCCACGCGCACGGCAGACACCTTGTACTCCGGGCATTTCGAACTTTCGTCCGCACTCGACGAGAGCAATGAATTCACCGTAGATGCAGGGAAGTGAAAGCTGGTGAAGAGATGTCCCGGAAGGACGCGTTCACTCCTCACGACTGGAAGGAGGGCCTCGCCACGGGCACTCACCACACGAACGATCTCACCGTCACGCAGCTGTAATCCCTCCATATCGGACGGATACATTTCCAGTACATCGGTATCGACCAGCTCGAGAATGTCTGTCCTCCTGGTTTGGGCCCCGCAATTGTAATGCTGGAGAATGCGGCCCGTGGTCAGCACGAAGGGATACTCCTGGCTTGCCGCTTCCCCCGGTGGCAAATACTCGACGCCGACAAAATGCGCCTTCCCCTTTGGAAAGGTCTCCTGATGCATGAGAGCTGTGCCTTCGTGGGCGGCAGTCGGCACAGGCCACTGTAAACCCGCATGCTGGTCGAGCCGATCGTACGATACACCGGCAAATAGCGGCGTGAGCTTCGCAATCTCGTCCATGATCTCCGAGGGATGCCGATAGGGCATGGGATAACCCATCCGGTTGGAGACTTCGCAGACCACGCGCCAATCCGGGAGGACTCCATTCGGCGGCTCCACGACTTTCCTGATCCGCTGAATACGCCGTTCAAGATTGGTAAAGGTGCCGTCCTTTTCTAGGAACGATGCGCCGGGCAATACCAGATGTGCAAACTTCGCGGTTTCGCTGAGAAACAGATCTTGCACCACCAGAAACTCCACCCGCTTCAACGCCTCATGCACGTTCTTCAAATTCGGGTCGGTCTGCGCGACGTCATAGCCGATGATCCAAAGTCCCTTGAGCCGACCCGCAATCGCCGCGTCCCACATGTCGGGCGTTTTCATGCCGCGCTTCGTGGGCAACGGACGGCCGGTAATGGCCTGATGCAGCGCTGCCAGCTTCGGATCATCCAAATTCTGGTAGCCGGTGAAGTAGGTCGGGAGGCAGCCCATATCCGAGGCCCCCTGCACATTGTTTTGTCCACGCAAGGGATTGATACCGGTGCCGGGCTTTCCGATATTGCCGGTAGCCAGGGCGAGGTTACAGAGCGCGATGACCCCATGACTGCCCCAGCGATGTTCCGTCACGCCGAGACCGTGTACGCAGAGCGACGCGCTGCTGCTCCCATAGCGCCGAGCCGCTTGGTAGATGAGGCGGGCCGGCACACCGGTGATGGCCTCTGCCGCTTCCGGCGTACAGTCCGAGACGGTCTTGAGCCAGTCCTCGACACCCTCGGTTCTGGCAGCAATGAAAGCCTGATCGAAGAGCCCTTCCTTGGCAAGGACGCAGCCCATCGCATTCAGCAACGCGACATTGGTGCCGGGCCGCAGTTGCAGATGCAGATCGGCCAGCCGCGCCAGTTCCGTGCGCCTGGGATCGATGACGATCAATGGCACCCCGCGCCGATGCGCCTGCTTGATCCTGGCCCCAACCACGGGATGGGATTCCGTCGGGTTCGCTCCCACCACCATAATCAGGTGGGCCAAATCGAGATCCTGAATGGAATTGGTCGCCGCCGAGGCACCGAGCGTTTCCATCATGCCGGTGACGGTCGCGCTGTGGCAGACACGGGCACAGTTGTCGATGTGGTTCGTCCCGATCACACAACGCATGAACTTGCTGAATAGATAATTTTCTTCGTTCGTGCCCCGGCTGGATGAAATAGTCGCAAGGGCATCCTGCCCATGCGCGTTCTTGATGCGCATGAACTCCTGCGCGACCAGATTCAAGGCCGATTCCCATGAAATCTCTTCCCAATCGTTGCCGCGTCGTAGCAATGGAACACGCAGCCGATCCGGTGCATCGTTGTAGGTCCAACCAAACCGCCCCTTCATGCAGGCGTGCCCCCGATTCGAAGGCCCATCGTCTGCCGGAATCATCTGAACCACACGTCCATCCCGAACACCGGCGTCGAATGCACAGCCCACGCCACAATAGGCGCAAGTCGTGCGCACAGTTCCGGTCGGTGCGCCCTTCTCCAACACTGTTTTCTCCGTGAGCGCGCCGGTCGGACATTCCTTTACGCAGGCACCACACGATACACAGTTGGATGAGGCAAATGCCGCCGTCTCGCCCATGAAGGTTCCGGCTCCAGCTGCCGGCCTAGCTTCAAATCCCCGTCCAAACATCGTTAAGGCATGCGTGCCCTGGATTTCATTGCAGGCCCGCACACAGCGCGCGCAGGAGATGCAGGCGGCGTTATCGAAGGTGAAGAATGGATTCGAGTCGTCGCGCACGGCAGCACGTTTTTGATGCGCTCCGTCGGAATACCTGACTCTATTGACGCCGCATGCGAGCGCCAGTTCGCGCAATGGCCCCGAGGTCTTGCTACCTTCAGGCTGTTCAGACATATACAGCTCGACGAGATTGTGGCGATGCCGCCTGAGCCGATCGCTCTCGGTTCGGACGACCATATCGGGTTTGACCGGAGTCGTGCAGGAGGCAGGAGTTCCGGACTGCCCCTCAATTTCGCAGATACAGAGTCGGCAGGAGCCGAAGGGAGCGAGTTGATGCGAGACGCAGAGGCTGGGGATCGAAATCCCGGCCTTCCGCGCGGCGAGATAAATGGTATCGCTCGATTCAGCAGTGACAGGCTTTCCGTCGATGGTCAGATGCAGCATTGTGCTCCCGCGCGCCTCATGTCTCATGCCTCACAAATTCATTCGGAAAATGTTCAATCGCCGTCAACACAGGGTATGGGGCACGCCCCCCTAATGCACAGAGGCTGGTCGCTTTCATGGTCTCGCCGAGATCGGACAGAAGGAAGAGATCCTCCGCGGTTCCCTGGCCGCTCTGAATCCGTTCAAGAATTTCGCGCCCACGCACTGATCCAATCCGGCAGGGCGTACATTTCCCACAAGACTCATCCGCCGTGAATGCCATGAAATGCCGTGCCAACTCGACCATGTCCGTCTCGTGATCATAGACGACGATACCGCCATGACCGAGAATGGCTCCGGCCTCGGCGAATGCGTCATAGCAAATAGGGATATCCATTTGCGATTCAGGAAACAGGCTCCCCAACGGCCCCCCGACCTGTACGGCTTTGAATCTCGAGCCCGGTGCCATGCCGCCACCGAATCGCTCCAAGACGTCTTGGAGCGTGAGGCCAAAAGGAATTTCAATCAGCCCGGGCTGCTTCACTCGACCACCGAGCTGCACGGCCATCGTCCCGCGCGACCCTTCTGTCCCGAGGGAGGCATGCCACGCGCCCCCGTTGGCTAAAATATTGGGAATCGTCGCGAACGTCAGAACGTTGCTGACGATCGTCGGTTTGCCATGCAGTCCTGATTCTGCCGGGTAGGGCGGCTTGGCCAGCACGACACCTCGGCGGCCCTCCAGCGATTCCAGCAAGGCGGTTTCTTCGCCGCAGACGTAGGAGCCGGCACCGCTCACCACCTCAAGATCGAACGGGTAGTCGTCGCAGTCCAACAGGTCCGCCTCGCGCGCCTTCTGAATGGCAAACCGCATGGCCCGCGCCGCCGTCGGATATTCGTACCGGCAATAGATATAGCCACGAGTTGCCCCGATCGCACACGCACAGATCAACATGCCTTCGATCAATCGGAAGGGATCGCCCTCCATGATCATCCGATCGCAATAGGTGCCGGCGTCCCCTTCGTCGGCATTCGCCACCACGTACTTCTGCTCGGACCTGATCCGTTGCGCAACCTGCCACTTCTTCCACACAGGAAACGCCGCGCCCCCGCGACCGCGCAATCGCGAGATGCGCAACTCTTCGACGATCGCTTCCGGCGAGAGGCTCCGCGCCGCCGCCAATCCCTTGAGTCCGCCTCGCGTGTGATACTCATCGAGCGCAAGCGGCTCAGTGATGCCGAAGTTGGCGAAGGTAAAGCGGGTCTGTTGTTGCAAGAACGGGATCCCGGCAACCGGCGTCCCACCCACGCCGGCCACGATGCGCGGCAAGTCGTTCGGCGCCACGTTGAACCAGGCCTCACGCCCGTTGGGTGTCTCTCGCTCCACCATCGGCTCCAGAAAAAAGGCTCCGCGCGAGGACGTGCGAATCAGTTGAATCTCTTGCCGCTCGCTCCAAGCATCGGCAAGTCGTTCGGCGCCGGCCGCACGGGAAGAAGTATCGTTGGCAAGATAGCAGCGTATTGTCTTCATCTATCGTAACGACTCAGGTAAATAGGCTGAAGGCTATTAGGGGTTTGGTTTCTTGCGCAACGAGGATTCATCTCTGCTTGAACCCAAGGTCGTAGAAACTGAGAATGTGTTGAATGGCGTAATTCGTGCTTTGCGAGATCATTTATAGTCCTCACACTTCAGCCTTCAGCCTGAACACCTGAGAAGTTACCCTCTATCTATAGGGCTCCAGAAGTGACAGCACACCTGACGGCGTCACTCTCCCATAGAGATCCGCACCGATCATCACGGTCGGCGACAAGGCGCAATTTCCTGCGCAGGACATCTGCTCCACAGTGACGCGCTCTGCCTGCGTGGGGTCTCCGACAGTCATGCGTACATATTCTTGAATGGCACGGAAAACTCGCGCGCCCTGGTTGGCCATGCAAGACTCGCCCATGCACACTCGAATAAGGTGCCGACCGGGCGGCTGAGTCCGTAGGTCGGAATAATAGGACAAGACCCCCGCGACCTGGGCCTCCGTCACACCTAGTACCTGCGCAATCTGAGGGATGGCATTCGTCGGGACATAGCCTCGAGCAGACTGGACGGCCAGGAGTGCCTTGAGAATGTTCGGTGTGTCCGACGGCACAGGGCGACAGGATTCAAGCGACTCGGCGAGCCTCGTCCCGTGCTGAGTCGTCATCGAATCACCTCACAGCTGCAACATTATTCAAGATGCTCAAAAAGTCCGTCCAGCAAGGCCGCAGCGAGTGAAGGCCCGAGGCGTACCCTTGCGGTACGTTGAGGGTCTGAACGATGCGAGAACGACGCTGGCGGACTTTTTCAGCATCTTGCTAGTCAAGCCCCACATGGGCCCTCAGCTTGTTATAATCAAATGATGCCTGGCCGACCCGCCTGATTCCAGGGTCATGGCGCTCCATGTCGTCAATCAAGGCGGCGACCTGCTCTCGGCCTGCTGCTGATGTTGCAACGTGACGCGGCATGTGATTCCCCAGCGACGGGCAGGCCCGTTCTGCCCACCCTAAGTACAGAGTCTCGAGGAATCCCTTCAAGAAAGCTCGACCTTCCTCCGCTGAAATCACCAGCGTCAGAGGCTCCTTGACGGCCAGCTCCGACTCCTTGAGTTGTCGGGGCGGTGGCGTACAGGTTTCGCCGCGAAAGTGAAGAGAGAATCCAAACGTGGCTGCCAGCTTGTGTTTGACGGCATCGAGCCGCTCTCGCGAATCACACTCCACCCACAACTGGGTTGCCGTGAGGATCAGTCTTGCGACCACTGCGGATTCAAAGGAGCCGGATGCCCCTCGCTGCACGAAATACTGCGCGGCCTTCGCAGTTCCGACTCCACTAGATGGGGAGACCGCCGCTTCACGCTCGAATACTTCAAGATCTGCGAGCGTCTCATTCATGTATCCATATTCGCAATGATCATACAGGGCCAAGGCATACAGATAGGGCTGCCCCCCCTCTGCGACATAGTGAATACTTTTCACGGCGTCGATGAGCGCGCCAAACCGCATGCGCGCGAACGTCCACAACAATACATGCCCATAGCGCTTGGCGAATTCCGGCCAATCACCGAGTTCGAAAGACCCGGCAGAAATTTCTACCTGCCGCCGGTAATCGAGCGTGGCGTTCAGCAAGCCCTTTCCGTCCTCATTGGATAACACGATTGCAACGCCCGCAATGACCGCCCGCTCCCACTCCACATCCCCCGGCTCACGGATCAACCGCGCGAGAAGGACTTGTCCTTGCTGAAGGTTCTTGCGAAACGATCCGTCCGATACGTGATAGACCCGTCCATTTCCGATCGAGCGGAAGACCAGACGCCGGGTGGGCTCGTCGACCGACAGGAATTCGGCCAGGTCGAGATAGGAATGTTTCAGCGGATCCAACCACGCTCGCTCTTCTTGCGGAATATGCTCAGTGATGACATCGCGCAACTGCTCGATCAACGTCAGTTGGCCGTCCTGCGGGTAGAAGTCGGCATAGAGGATGAGGTCGGCTAACTCCGTTTCCTGCGGCAGCGGAGACAGTAATGCTCCTGCCCCACCCTCAAAATAGGGCTGAAGGGCAAGGCTTAGCGCGATCTTCCGCTGGCCAGCCATCCTCTGTTCCGACGAAAGGATATCCAACCGAGCAAGCAACACGTCGAGCGACGGGGGAAGAGGTACCCAGAGACCGGCTGTTGTCTCACTCGCGAGCTTCATGAATTTCTTCCATTACGATGGCCTCGGCATCGAGCCAGTCTTCAAGATCGTGTCCGTCTCGATAGCCCCGCTCTTGCCACAATTCGAACGCCTTACTCAAAATCCGTTCCCGCATACCTTCCGGCAGCTCGATCGATCGTGGCGATGCCGCCAAGGGCGAGCGCATCGGAGGTTTCATTTTCTTTGTGGGTTTTATTGCACTCATCATGACTCACTCCTTTGTCGTTAGGTGTATAGGACGGGAGAGGCTTCTTCCGGAATCGTCTGGCGAGAGCCTGGTCCTAACTTTGGGCTCCGCACCGTGATGACAGGGCAACGAGCTTTTCGCAGAACGGCCTCGGCCACGCTGCCAGAAATGGTGTGAGAGATCCCACGGCGCCCGTGCGTACCCATCACGATGAGGTCACAGGGCAAGGTCTGGGCAGAATCTAAGATTGAATCGGCCGGAAACCCTCCCCGCAGCTGAGACTCCACCTGCATCGTGGGATGCTGGTGGGAAGATACCAGCTCCTCCAGTCGTTTCGTCCACGTCTCGACTTCCAAACGACGTGCCTTACTCTGACCGAGCGTAAAATCCAAGCCATATGAGACCGGCTCCAAGACATGCAGCAACATGAGAGAGGCCTTCGCCTGCTGCGCCACCACGACGGCATAGCCTAAGGCATCAAGAGAGCAGTTGGAAAAATCGACCGGCACGAGGATGCGTTCAAGCCTGACAGGCTTCGACAAGGCACCCTCCTCCTCTTTAATGACTGCCGGCTCCATTCGCACCGTCAGCACCGGGCAAGGGGCTCCACGAATGACCCGTTCGGCAGTACTGCCTAACAAGACGTGCGCAAGGCCGGTCTTGCCCCTGGTCCCTACGACGATCAGGTCTGAGTCCTCCGCCCGTGCCACGGTAATCACTTCTTCACTCGGAATCCCTGTAGCCACCCTGGTCGTGACCGCAATCCCACGCAGCTCTGCACGACCTTTAAAATCGACAAGCTGCGACGATTCGTTCTTGAGCAGGTCGGCTAGATATTGCTGATTGACGAGGTAATCGGGATTGAGTCCCGGTGGAAACTCCGCGACGCACAGCACCGTCAATGAGGCCTTCCACGAGCAAGCAAGAGCACAGGCATAGTCTTCCGCCCGCCTCGCCCACCGCGAAAAGTCTGTGGCAAACAAGATTCGCTTGATCACGGTTTTCGTCTCCTCACTATATTCTTGGCGCCTTGAAGGATGCTCAAAAAAGCTGTCCAGCAAGGCCGCAGCGAGTGAAGGCCCGAGGCGTACCCTTGCGGTACGTTGAGGGTCTGAACGATGCGAGAACGACGCTGGCGGACTTTTTCAGCATCCTGTTTTTTTACACCGCCTCCGCGCTGAGCAGAAGTAACTCGCCCTTCATGTTCGGATGGATGGAGCACCTAAACTCATGATGGCCGGGCCGCGACATGTTGAAGCGAATGGCCACCTCCCGTTTGGGCTCAAGAAACACTCCACCCACGCCTCGGCCATAGACGATCACCCCATCCTTCTCGACCTGAGTCGGAATGCCCTCAAACATGGTTGAACCAAAGTCGTGCTTTTCGGCATCTTCGTTTCTGATCTTAATCACCGTAGGAAATCCAAGGCGCAGCACTCCCTGCTTGGCTACGAACTTGAAATCCTTGATTGTGACCTCGACGGCTTGCTCCGACTGAGCGAAAATAGGCCCCGCCTCCTCCCACCAGAATCCGAATGTGACAGCAAGCACAAGCACCCATCCCCACTGTATCTTTTGACTGTTCATGTATCCCTCCTTCTCAGAACCATAAAAGGTAAGACGTGAAAGGTGAAACGTGAAATGTAGGGCTGCCGAATGCTCTTCCTCCGAAACCTTTCACCTTTTACGTTTCACTTTTCACGAGCGCTTCGGCGTAGGCGGCAGCGGAACAGTCAACACGGGACAACCCGCAGTCCGCACCACTCGTTCTGCCGTACTGCCAAAAAATATTTTCTCGACCGTGTCCGACCGCCCCCCATAACTGCCCAACACCACCAGGTTGACTTTTTCCACCCGGACCATCTTCGAGATCTCCACAAAGGGAACACCTTCCGCCAGCAACCTGGTAATCTTCACGCCCTTGACCGTCTCCGAATCGAGTAACCGCCGCGTATTCAAGCGGGCGTGATGCCGCAGTCGCCGCTTCTGAGCTTGCGCGTCGGATGGCACAGCCAACAACCCAAGACGGTTGAAGGCCGACAGGGCACTTGTATCGATCACATGCAACAGCAACAACTCGGCTTGAAAAGTCTTGGCAAGCGTCAGCGCGATGCGGAAGGCTTCTTCTGAGCAAGCAGAAAAATCCACCGGAACAAGAATCCTCGTACAGAACGGGTCAGCCATACGACCTCCCACTGGATCGACTCACTCCCTGCTACCAGCAAGGGCGGTGCCACCGCACCAAGAGTCGGAAGCGATGACTAAGAGCATAGAGGAAACAAAGACTTTGTCTTTCTTGTCGGACCATACGCCATACACCATCGACTCTTCGCATTGGGAGCAGGGGTGTCCTGCTACAGCTCGACTTTCTCTGCTGTAGCAGAAGGCCACAGAAGACGTGAAATGTGAGAAGTGAAAGGCCTCCCTTCGTTTCACATTTCACTTTTTACGTCTTACGCCCGCTACGGCATTGGACTTGCTGGAATATTGCAAGGGAAAGGTCGTGCCGACACATGACGCGCAATCAATGGTTGCTCTTAGGGGCGATGCTGCTAGGGTTGGTGGTCTGGCTTTACATCCTGTTCTTCTGTCCAACTGACTGTCAGTAGCAGGATGCTGAAAAAGTCCGCCAGCAGCGTTCTCGCCTCGAAAGCATCCTCAACGTAGCCCACTTGGGGAACGAGCTGTCTTGGCAGCTCGGGATGGGCGGGTGGGAAAAGCTACGCCTCCGGTGCTTTCATCGACTGCGGCCTTGCTGAACGGCATTTTTGAGCATCCTGCGGCGATTCCTGCATCGACACTAGTGGGAGACCCAACGGTGTTCAAGAAGTGTACGTTACGTTTTCTGTAGCCTGTTAGTCGCCCGAGCTTGCTCGTCGTGCGGAACAGGAGTACCAAAGGCTGACGGTATAGGAACCGGTGCCTATGGCTACCGCGGCGGATCTGATGACGGCGACTGTCCCGAAGGCTCGCGCGGATGGCACCGTCGCCGACGCCATGAAGCTGTTGCAGAGCCGGACATGGGCAGAAGTCGGGCATCTGTACGTGGTGGATCACGCATTGCGGCTGGCCGGGCAAGTCCCGATCGAACGCCTGCTCACGGCTTCCCCAGACATACGGCTGGATGCGTTACGTGGGGATCCGCCGTTGATCGTCCGAGCCGGCGACAATGCGGAAACCGTGGCCCTGCTCGCCGTCGAGCAACACGATGCCGACGTGGCGGTGCTCGATGAATCCGGCCAATTCATGGGCGCTATCCCTATCGGGCGGTTGCTGGCGCTGCTGCATGAAGAACACGTGGACGACATTCTGCGCATGGGAGGTCTTGCCGCCTTCCATCCTGCCCCGCCGGAGATGGGAGGAATTGCTCAGATCGTTCGGGCGCGTATCCCCTGGCTCTTGATCGGGTTGGCAGGAGGATTCTTGGCCGGTGGCATCGCATCGTTGTTCGAAGCCTCGCTGAAAGACAACATCACCTTGGCTTTCTTTCTGCCGCTGGTGGTGTATATGGCCGACGCCGTCGGGACACAAACCGAAACGATCCTCGTCCGAGCGTTGGCCTACGGGAGGGTGTCGTTGGGGGCGCAATTATTACGGGAAGGTGCGGTCGGCCTCCTCATCGGCGGGATCGTGGGACTGTCCGCTGGAGCCTGCCTGCTGGCCTGGGGCGGGACGAGATCGGTCGCCTTTACGCTCGCAATCACGCTCACCTTGACCGCCATGATCGCGACGTTCGTCGCCAGCCTATTACCGATTGGACTAAGCCGAGCAGGCATTGATCCCGCACTCGCGAGTGGTCCTGTGGCCACCGTGGTACAAGACATTCTCAGTGTGGCGGTGTATCTGGGAATCGCGTCGCTCATCCTGTGAGCGCAGGACAATCGAGATCTAGCAGTCTGTGGAAAGACTCAGTTTTTGCACGACACGCTGTGGAGATAATACATGGGGTGCTCGTGCTTGAATGGCCAGCAGGATGCTCAAAAAGGCTGTCCAGCAAGGCCGCAGCGAGCGAAAACCAGATGCGTACCCTCTGGGGCGCACGGTGCGACGAATAAGGAGCACCACGTCTGTGCGCGCCGCCGAGTGGTGAGGCGGCCGGGTCCCCGTTGAGGATCTGAGCGATGCGAGAACGCCGCTGGCGGACTTTTTCAGCATCCTATTAAAGGAAGACGATGGCATCATCGACGGACCTGCAGGCTCCACAAGAGGTGACAATCCGATCCGGCCGCGTCAGCCTGAAAGGCCATCTGGGAATTCCTGTGTCGCCGCTCGGCATGGTGGTCTTCGCCCACGGTAGCGGCAGCGGGCGATTCAGTCCGCGCAATAATTTCGTCGCCCGTTCTCTCCAGCAAGGACGGGTGGCCACGCTCTTGATCGATCTCCTAACCCCCGATGAAGCCGAAGACCGCCTCAAGGTCTTCGACATCGACCTGCTGGCAGATCGGCTTCTGTTGGCCAAAGCCTGGCTTGAACAGGACGATCGGACGAAAGGTCTGGGCATCGGCTATTTCGGCGCCAGTACCGGCGCGGGCGCGGCGATGCAGGCGGCAGCCCACGATCCCTCATCGATTCAGGCCATCGTGTCGCGGGGCGGCAGGCCGGATCTGGCCGAAGCCTATCTGCCGTCGGTTACTGCGCCGACAATGCTGATTGTCGGTGGAGACGACGAACCGGTCATCGAGATGAATCGAGTAGCCTACCGACTGCTTTCCTGTCCTAAACGTCTGGTAATCGTGCCCGGTGCAACGCATCTCTTCGAAGAGCCCGGCACACTTGAGCAAGTGGCGGAGCATGCGCTCGCGTGGTTTCAGCAACACGTTCATCCTGCGAAGCACAAGAGTACAGGTGCGCAAACAAAGGAGCATCTTTGATGAAAACCATACTCGCGGTCGATGGATCGGATAATTCCTATGAGGCCGTTCACGTCATGAAATACATGGCCAGGTCAGAACAGCTCACCCTGGTTCACGCACTAGACGTTCCAAGGCCGGCGAACCCTGAAATGGCGATGATGCCGGAAGCGGCGGAGGAGCTGTATACGGCTCTTGAGCAGAGCATGCGGGAAGACGGCGAGCGGCTGCTCAATCGAGTTCAATCCCTCCTCCCGCTGCATGCAGGTCCCACAAAGAAACATCTTCTAGTCGGGTCTCCGGCAGAAGTGATTATCTCGATGGCTGATGAGCAGCACGCCGATCTCATCGTGATGGGAGCACGGGGTCTTGGCCCCATCAAGGAGCGGCTACTCGGCAGCGTGTCACACCGCATCCTCACCCTGGCCCCTTGTGCCGCATTGATCGTGAACGGCCCGGTCAAGGCGATGAAACACATCTTGCTGCCGCTACAAGGTTCATTCGATGCGGAAGCTGCGGTTCGTTTTCTCCAACTCAAACCATTTAACGATACGGTTGAGTTGACGCTCATGACGGTCTTGCCTTCGACAGAGCCGCCCTGGCCAAGCCATGCCGCAGCTGCTGCCGCCGCCACCGAGCTACTGGAGAAGCAGACCGAATACATCGAGAGTGTGGCAGAACGTCTGCGCGCCATAGGCTATCAGACGCATGGAGTCGCCGTGGTCGGGACCCCGTCTACCATGATTCTGCAGCAAGCGACCACCTTGCGATCGGATCTGATTCTGATGGGCACAAGGGGCCGGCAGGGAATCTCCCGCTTCGTGCTCGGGAGCGTGTCTCATGCCGTGTTGCACAAGATGCCCTGTCCGGTGCTGGCATTTCATGCATGAAGCAGGCGGCAGAACGCGAAACATCCGCCAGCCTGTCTCGTTCATATGGACTGTTCAGTCTGTCTGGTTGTAAGAGCAAAATAGGTAGGCCAGGTGGGCTGATCGTTGGATGACGCCAGAGGGTTCCGCTGTCTGCTATACTTCGGCCCCATCCGAAAGCGCGCACTCTTCTCGTACCCCCAACCCGATATAGCGATCGCCCGCGGTCACACACTGAAGCGCTTTTGGCAATTCTGTATGGAGGCCCGTTCTCTTAAGCAGGTACCCGCGAGCTCCTGCATTGAACGCCAAGGACACGTAGACCGGCTCCCGATGGACCGAAAGAATGATGACTTTGCTCTGTGGAACACTGGCCTGTAAGACTCGAGTGGCCTCGAGGCCGTTCAGCCTGGGCATCGAAATATCCGCGATAATAATGTCGGGCTTCAGCCGTTGTGCCGCTTCCACAAGGGCCTCCCCATCTCCCACCGTCTCCACGACCTCGCCAAACTTGTCTTCCAATACACCACATATCGCGCTCAGCATTTCCGGATGGTCGTCGGCTAGAAGGATCCGCAGTTTCTTCATGTGTTGTCGTCTCATCTAGGAAAGGCATCGGTATAGAGATTATAGGATTTTTTGAAAGTGAAAGAAACTAGGTGAAACCCTAGCGTTGAGAAGCCATTCGGCTAGAGGCTAAAGGCGTCGTGAGATGTAAGACGTGAAAGATGAAACATCCAACATTCTAGTCCTGAACAAGCGGCGTTTCACGTCTCACGTTTTACCTTTCACGTCTTTGCTAGAGGCTGGTGATGCCGTGGGTAATCGCATACTTGGTCAGGTCAGCAGTGGTATGAATGTCCAACTGCTGCATGATGCGAGACTTATGAAACTCCACCGTCTTCACCGACACCTTGAGAGTCGTGGCGATCGCCTTTGTGCCGCGGCCCTCAGCGACAAGCTGCAAGACTTCTCGCTGGCGCGCGGTGAGCGCCATTGGCACAGACGTACCTCGCTCCCCGGAGGAGGACTTGAGAACCGTGTCCAGCACATCCTTCGTAAGCGACGGGGTCAGATAGTGTTGTCCGTTTAGGACTGACCGGATCGCCAGGCTGAGTTCTGAGGCCGCGGAACGCTTGAGAAGGTACCCTGAAGCCCCGGCCTGGAACGCTTCGGTTGCATAGGTCGAGCTGGCATGCATGGTGAGAAAAATAAGTTTGCTTTCCGGCACCAGTGTCCGGAGTTGCCTGGCCGCTTCGAGCCCATTCAACAGCGGCATCGAGATGTCCAGGAGAATCAAATCCGGCCGTAACCTCTGCGCCGCTTCAACCAACGATCGCCCGTCTTCCACCGTACCCATCACCTCGCACTCATTCTCCACCAGCTTCCGCAAGCCGGCGAGGATCAACGAGTGGTCATCGGCCATGAGCACGCGTGGTCTCTTCATGCGTCCTCTTGTAACTGAGGTATCCAGGCACAGATCTTCGTGCCGCTCCTGGGCAAAGAATGGATCCGGAGAAACCCACCCAATCCACGCGTACGCTCCTGCATGCTCACCAAGCCGAGTCCTTTTGCGCCAGCGTTGTTGTCCTCAAGATCGAATCCTTGGCCGTTATCGCGTACCGACAAGCCCACCCCTTTGGACGAGCCGCTCAGCCTGACGGTGACGTCGGTCGCCTGGGCATGCTTGGACACATTCTGCAAACTCTCCTGCAAGACACGAAACAAATTGGTGGCCACCTCCGGCGAGAGTGTCTTCGGCACCTCACGCCCAGTAAATCTCACGGACAACCCGGTCCGCTTCGCAAACTCGGCGACGTGATCTCGTGCGGCAATCTCCAGGCCGACATGCTCGAGCAAGGACGGGTGCAGCCTGTATGCCAGATCGTGCAGGTCGTCGGAAAGCGTCCCAGCCTGAATGCGAATCGCAGCGAGTTGCCGCAGGATCAGCTCTGGTAGTGCGATAGGGGTTCGCTCCATGCTCTCCAGTTCGACCGATAGCGCGGCTAATCGCTGATTGAAGTCGTCGTGCAGTTCTCGCGCGATCCGCTTCCGCTCCGCTTCTTGGGCCTCAATCAGCTTCCCTGCCAAGGATTCCAATTCCTTCTGTTTTTCGCCGAGCAGAACCGCCTGTTGCTCCAGCTCCAACCCCATCCGGACACGCCGTGAGATATCCGTATGAGAAATGACCACGCCCTTGGCATCTTTCAACGGAGTCACGCGCATCAGGAACCAGCACTCTTCTTCAGGTAAATGACAGGCATATTCAGAGACACAACTCAGTTCACTGCCCATCAACACATCTTCAATACCCTTGAGAATAGCCTGGCCGATCAACGTACCAGCGACGGTGCGGCGGCAGTAGTCAAAATAATTGTCCCCGACCTCCCCAAAGATGAATGTGCCATCTGCGTGCTTTCGGGCAAACTCTTTCCAGGCGGCATTCGTCGTGATAATGCCTCCTTCTTTGTCCAGCACGCAGACATGCGCGGAGAGTGAGTTCAGGACTGTACGGGTGAAGGCGTCGCTGGCCTGCAGTGCCGCCTCGGCCCACTTGCGTTCAGTCATGTCGATACAGGTGCCGATGTACCCGGCGAATTCTCCTGAGGGAAAATGGCGCGGTACGCCTTTATCAAACATCCAGCCATATTGCCCGTCCGCTTTGCGCAGGCGGTACTCCATCTGGAAGGCCTCGCGCCGGTTGAACGCCTCGGCATACGTCTTCCGGCACCGGTCGAGGTCTTCCGGGTGCACGCCATCCATCCAGCCGTTCCCCAGTTCCTGCTCCATCGTCCGACCGGTATAATCCAGCCAGACCTGATTAAAATACGTGCACAACTGGTCGAGGCCCGCCATCCAGATCAAGGTCGGCGCCGTATCCGCCATGATCCGGAAGCGCGATTCACTCTCGCGCAACGCCTCCTCCGTTCGTTTCCGCTCGGTGATGTCTTCACAGACAAGTAGCATGACAAGAGCCCCACAATCGTCCTCTACGAGCCGGACAGCTTCCCGGACCCAGAGGGTGCTCCCATCCTTACGCACTTTGCGGAACTCCCAGGTGGCCAGATCGGTGGGATTCGCCAGACTTCTGTCGAGGGACACGCGCGCCGCGTCCCGATCTTCCTCATGGAATATCGACAACACGGACCGGCCGACCAGTTCCTCGGCCAGAAAACCGAGCGATTCAGCACCCAGTCGGTTGACGGAAAGAACAGTTCCATCCGCGCTCACGGTGAAATACATGAAGGGGCTGTCTTGATAAAGCGCGCGATACCGGTCCTCGCTTTTACGCAGCGCCCCCTCCACCCGCTTGCGATCGGTAATGTCATGGCCCAGATAGATCAGGCAGGGAGTGGGCCCAAGTTGGATCGGATGAAGGGAGATCATGAGAGAACGAATCTCTCCGGATTTGGTCCGAAGCAGTCCTTCCCGATTGTGCAGAGAGCCCTGTTTCTGAAGTTCTTGGAGCACAATCGCGCGTTGGGAGGGATCAGCCCACATCCCCAATTCTAAAGTGGTACGGCCAATCACTTCCTCTCGCCGGTATCCGGTCAGCCGGCTAAACCCCTCATTCACATCAATAAATCGACCGTCCGCCACGGTACTGATTCCGACGGCGGAGGGAATCCAGTGGAAGAGAGATTGAAAATGTTTTTGCGACCGGGTCAGATCCTCGATGAGCCGGGCTTGTTCCTGCTCAGCCCGCCTCCGTTCGGTGATATCGAGAAGCGCCGTCCGCCAATGGGCACTATGCCCTGGCTCCTCGTGCATCGCGATGCTCTCAAGATGGACACAACAGGAGGCGTCGGGATTTTCCGTGAGCCGCACCTCGCAACTTTGCCGGGTGCCTGTCTTGAAGACCTCCTGACAATGCCGATGGAGGGTGTCCTGATCATCCCGTACAACGAAGTGGCCGAATGATTGGCCGATCAGCTCCTTCTGGTTGACGCCGAGCAGCGTCCCAGCCCTCAGATTGGCCTCCACAATCGTGCCGTGGCTATCCAACGTAAGATGGCCTGCTGGGGAGAAATCGTAGAGCGCCGCATAGCGATCACGAGCCGCTTCGAGTTCGATTTGGGTCCGGCGAAGCTCCTCGTTCTGCGGCATCTGAGACACATCGCGTTCCGATGGAGACAACGGTCCCTCTAGAGGTCTCAGCTTACTTTCGCGCTTGACACCCCTCTTTGCAGGAACTGTTTTTTTGGGAATCTTTCGCGCTGAAGCCACAGCGTGTGCCTTCCTTGTGGTGACAAAGACCGCGGCACCGAACAGTCGTCGGTCGCGGGTGAGGATCTTACTAGACACGAGAGTCTAGGCTTTTTCCCAAGATCAGACAAGCAGGGAAATTATCATCGTGCGGGCACTAGTAAGGTTCCCTCCTTGAACTAGGAAGAGTCCTAGTATCTCCGGCGATGGTTCTCTTGTATATACCCTCCTATGTTGCAATGCCGCATATCAGCCCTCTGTCTTCCCGCTCCTGCGGCAAAGTACAAACCGTGGGAAGATCGAGGGTGAGGCGTATGACTACAGACTGGAGACGGGACCCGATTCCCACCTCTGCTTCTTTCACGCAGATCAACCTTTTGGATCAACAAGAAATTTTCGACGGGGCCTCACCGACGTCATTCGGCATATCGATTGCTATTCATAGGCCTGTATCGTACACGCCGTCACCCACCGGCAAGGAGATGAGGTGTTTTATGTCTATTGAAAAAACCATGATGCGGACCACTCGTGACGCGCCTTCCACTCCAAGGAGGGAGACATTCATCACACCCACACTGCTCCCCATCTGTTGTGGTTGCAAACTTGTTCGAGACGATACTCGATTGTCCCCTGGACGTAAGCTCTGGATCACGCCGCAGGCGTATCGCGAGTCCCATGGCGTGAATCCGGACGAGCTTGCGCTCACGCACACCTCCTGTCCTGAGTGTTTCATGAAGACCCAGGATACTCTGAGGCCGAATGTTCGAGTGAACAAAACTTTGAGCAGCAGACCAGGACAGGAAACTACGCAACCAGGCGTCGAAGTCTCTATGCAAACGACCTGTTGAAGATTACGTGGAGCGGTGCGATGCGGCAGTCAGTGGCAGAAACCAAGTAACTAGGTGTGCGGCTCAATAGTGAAAAGCCGAGACTCTGTGGGGACTCCAGCGAGGAGCGCTCGACGAGGCCAAAAGCCTGGGAACACTGTCATGACATGTGGATTGCGAAGCAACGTCACCGGTGTAAAATCTTGCCGATTATGAGACAGAAGAGGCTATCATAGCGAAATAATACCCAAAAACTCTATGCCACCAGGGGAAGAATCTTCTGCTCGCATACTGCGTATTCACAGCTGGACTCGTCGCTTCGAAAGGGTTCGGAGAAAGAACATCTGACATCTCTTCGTTTCACCTTTCACGTCTAATGTGTTGCGGTTCCTGGGAGCGGATTTTTTCAGGATACAGCTAAAGAAACTTTGCCTTGACCAAACCCAAGATCCGGCATGCGGCATCGCCTGAGGGAGTGGTGATGCTGTCGATTCGGAGATCCGGGTTGATCGGCGCTTCGTAGGGAGATTGAAGCCCAGGAACGGTGAGAGATTCGCCTAACTGGCCCTTTCGATAGGTCCCTTTCCTGTCTCGCTCCATGCAAATCGCGAGGGGACATTCCACGGACACCTCGATAAAACGAGGAATCAGGGCCTTCGCAAAGTCCCGATACACTCGGCGACTGGCCGTCGCATCGAAGACCACGGTCACACCATGTGCCACGAGCTTCTGTCCGATGAAGGCCAACGCACGGTAGAAGAGATCCCTCTCTGCCTCTGAATAGGTCGGCGTCGGTGTGAGGACCCGTCGAACCTCATCGGACTCCAACACCTCGACCGTCAATCCGAGCCTTTCGAGCTGCGGCTTGAGGGCAGAGACAATCGTACTCTTGCCCGAGGCCGGCAGGCCGGTGATCCAGATGGCGAAAGCCAACCTGTGATGAGTGATGGGTGATGGGTGATCAGAAATGGATGGCTCTTTCATCATATTGACTCATCACTGTTCACAGATCACTCATCACTCGCTACCTTCACTCCCTGCAATATTCGTTCACCCGCGACGGGTCGAATCGCGGTTCATCGAGCACATGTTCAATAAATCTGAACATGGTCCGGCGCACCTCGATCGATAGTTTGGGGTACCACACAGGACTCGCCAAAACCAACCCTCGAAACGCAAAGAAGGGCGCGGCCGACTCTGTGACCGCCTGATCCTGACTGGCCTCCATGTAGGTCTCCCAAAAGATCCGAAACAGCACTTCCAACGGCCCCTGCAAGGTGCCCCAGCGGCAGAGTGAGAAAAACAGATAGTTGATCGTCATTGAGGTCACGTCGTCTGCTGGCTCTCCCCACTCCCCTCGTGACCGGTCGAGCACAGAAAAGTCCGTTCCTTTCCGGAATAAGACATTCCAGGGGTGAAAATCTCCATGGACTTGCGACAGGCGCTGCCCCTCCCTGTGCAAGCGCCAGCGCCACCGGTTGCAGGCTTCTTCGACCCCGCGCAAGAGATCAGCCGTGATGAACTCGTAGCGATCCGGGTAACTGTCGGTCAGACCCATAATGCATTCACCATGGCCGAGCAATTCCCTGAGCCGACGCCGATAGAGGGCTGGGTCGTGCAATTTTCTGGCATGGATCTCCGCCAGATAACGCGCCAAGGCTTTCGTCCGCTCCCGATCCTGCTTCCGCAGCCTTCCACCCTTGGCCAATCGTTCTAGATCGAGATGATAACTGGTTCCCTCTGCCCATTGGGTCAGGACGAAAAACTCCTTTGCCGACGCGACCGACTTGAGCTCTTGGTCAGCCGTAAACGCGCCCACGTCAAGCGCCTTCACATGACGCGGCAACCGGCCATAGGAATCATAGTCCCAGAGAATCGCTTGGGCCCGGTCCGCCGGATGCTCATGGCCGAACGGGCCCGGTTTCATGGTTTCCAGTACGGCCGACTGCGCGCGGTGGCCAACGCGGAACGTCAACTTGACCGGCGTGCCATAGCCATACTGTTTCTGCGCTCCCTTCGAGCTGGCTTTGCCGATCACCTCATACGACAGTAACGTGACGGCAGGACCGAAGCGGGACTGCAGATATTGCTCAAGAGAATCCTTTTTCAGCGTCGGCATGCAACTCAGTCTCGCAAGTCACGTTCCAAGCAGATACCAAACAGTCGGCACGAGGCTTGTGGTGAGAAGAAAGACAAAGACATTGAAATATCTGTCCCTGCACCTCAGACCGCCGCCTGTCACTGGCGCATTGAGCTGCATTGCCAAAGCAGCCACTGAGGAATAATGCACCACTCGAAGCCAAGGCGAGAAGCAGCAGCGGACAGCCAGAGGCACGAATAATCAGTCCCCTGGCTCGTGCCAATAGACTCACCCCTCCGTTCACATGGCGGCACATCGCTTGCTGCTATCAATCTGAGCAAACTCAGGCCGAGGTCAAGGTTGAGCACTGCCCTTGACGTTGTAAAAGGAGGACCGTCATGCCCATGTACGACTATAACTGTCTGGACTGCGGGAAGGAATCGTTGGTGGTCTTGACGCTGAAGCAACATGAAACGAATACCGTGACATGCCCGAAATGCGGCAGCAGCAAGGTGCAACAACTGTATACGTCGTTTGTGGCCCACACGACGAAGAAGAGCTAGAAATACGCGAAGATCATGCTAGCGTGAGACGTGAAAGGTGAACAGTGAAACGTGGGACTTCCAAATACTCTCTCTCAGAAACGTTTCACCTTTCACGAGCAACAGGGGTTTGCGAAGCTGGCGAGGAGACTGTCATGCACCCGATTTATCATAGCCTGATACCGACCATCGCCCCAGTCATCATCGTCGCCGGATTGATGGGTCTGGGATTCCATTCTCATGCCTATGCGCAAGAGTATCCGTCTGATACCACACGAGGCAAAGCCGTGTATGAGCGCCATTGCCAGAAGTGTCACGGTGTCGGAGGCTCAGGGGATGGACCGGACGCGCAAGCCCTCAAGGTGGCGCCGGCCAATTTCCATCGTTTCTCGTCTTTCCTGAAATCCGACGAAGAGCTGCTGCGGACCATCGAGCACGGGGTCGTCTTCAACCCCATGCATTCATGGCGCGGCCAGCTGACGGACGGAGAGATGCAGGATGTGGTGACCTATGTTCGCTTCTTGTCCCAACAGGCACAGTGAGCCAATCAAATCGTATAGAACACACACATTATTTTGGAGAGAATCCGCATGACGCAACGTACCGTTCTAGCCACGATCCTGGCACCGCTCATTCTTGCCCTGCCGGCCATTATCCAAGCGGCAGAACCGAGTCACGCAAGCAGTGACCTCACCAGCTGTGACAGCCCGTACAAAAAGAAATCCGTCCCGCCCAAGCAGCTGCAAGCGATCGTGACATCGCATGAACAGTGGCTCGAACAGCGTGAGAAACCGGAATATCAACGAGCGAATCTGTGCCAGGCCGACTTGCGCAAAGCGAAACTCACCGGGGCCAATCTAGAACGGGCGCGATTGGAAGGGGCCCTCCTCCGCCAAGCGAATCTGTACCAGAGTAATTTGTCACAAGCGAGTCTCTCAGGAGCCGATCTCTCAAAAGCCGTCTTAGAAGACAGCAACCTGGCGGGAACCGATCTCCGACACGCACGGTTGTCGAACGCGAATCTGTTCCGTGCGATAGGCGATGAAGCGGCGCTCTACGACGCTGTCCTGACCGGGGCACAACTGCACGAATCCACTTTCGAACGGGCCCATTTTGAGGGAGCGGACCTCACCCTAGCCGATCTGACGAACGCCTCCTTCATCGACACCTACTTCTATGGAGCCAACCTCTCCCGGGCCATCTTGAAAGGCACCGACTTGATGGAAGCCGACCTCCGCCGAACCACCCTGAGCAAGGCCAATCTTTATCAGGCCAATCTGCAAGGCGCCCTCCTCGACGGTGTGCGGCTCGACGGAGCCCAGATGGTGGAAACAGATTTAGAGAGCGCCTATCTCGACGACGCCAGTCTGGTGGGAACAAACCTGCGTCAGGCCATCCTCCGTGGGGCGGACCTGCGATACGCGAATTTTCAATCTGCCAACTTGCAGCAGGCAGACCTGGAAGGAGCCAACCTGGAGGGAGCACGGTTGGTCAAAACGAACGTACAGTCCGGCAAACTTCGGATGGCGATTTTCTATAAGGCCATCTTGGACCAGGCGAATTTCCGTGACGCCCAACTCTCACAAGCGGTGCTGATCGGCGCCAGGGGAACCGGCGCCATCTTCACGAACGCGGACCTCAGTGAGATCCACGCGCCGAAGGCCCAATTCCACCACGCACAATTTACAGAGGCCATCATGGATTCGGCCAATCTCGTCGCAGCGGACCTGAACGGTTCGAACTTCACCCGTGCCAATCTCGCCCATGCCAACCTCCAAGAGGCGAACCTCCGAGGCGCCACGTTATCCGAAGCCAACCTCACCGGTGCGCGACTCGACGAAGCAGATCTCCACCGAGCGACGTTGTATGGAACCGATCTGTCCGCAGTCGCAGGCCTGACACAGGCCCAACTCGACACAGCTTGCGTAGATGAGCAGACGAAATTACCAGCAGAGCTCACTCGCCCGGCTCCATGCGCGGCGGCAAAGACCAAGCGCTAGCAGGATGCTGAAAAAGTCCGCCAGCTTCGTTCTCGGCTCATCGAAATCCTCAACGTACCCCTGAGGGTACGCCTCCGGGTTCGACTCGCCTGCGGCCTTGCTGGACAGCCTTTTTGAGCATACTCAGGTTATTCTGGCCCCAACACTATACGGAAGACTGTAACCATATTTTTCGTATCAACCGAGTTTTCCTGTAGCCTGCTAGAGATTTTAAGAAGGGCGGGGGCCGGCATCCTGGCGAATGTCGAGGCGGGAAAACCGTTGAAGTCCGCTGTCCACAAAACCGGCAAGAATTCCGATTCGCAAGGTCTCGAAATTTCAGCCTGCCAAAACGAGCCCTCTGGTGTCCCTAAATCAGATAGTTGCGAGCGTTCTTCCCCTCGATTTTCTCTAGCGTTAGGCGTATTCTCTTTTTGTCCAAAGCCTATACGGGTTGGAGGGTCGCGCACAGGCCGGTCAGCTGAACGGACCGTTCCATGGCCATCACCATGGACTTGAGGAATATGTAATGTACAAGATCAATCGCGTCAGGATCAGGGGATTTCGAAGGTTGAGAGAAGTCGATCTCATGGTTAAGCCATTCATGGTGCTGATCGGCGCTAATGGGGTTGGGAAAACATCTTTGCTGGATGCATTCGCTCTGCTTTCCGCCTCGGCCTCCGGGAAATTGAATAGCGCGTTGTCGGAACTTGGAGGTCTTTCCAGCCTTTTAACGCGAGGCAAGTCGGAAGAGCTTTCACTGTTGGTTGATATGGAGGTTCCGGGGTATCAACCGCTGGAATACGAAGTCCACCTGGGAGCGAAAGGCACGGGCCATTCCATCTCTAGAGAAGTCCTATCGCAGATGCGGGGGGAGCGTAAAAGCCCCTTCAAACATATCGATTCATCAGACAGAGATATCCGTTATTACGAGATTGACAAGTACGAGCTTGTCCGTCCCAACTGGGAACACAACCCAATGGAAACCTCCCTTTCGCAGGTTCCAAAGATGTTCCGGCAACCAGAGGAACTGCGGCGCATTCTAGCCACTGCCACTCAGTATCACGTTTTGGACGTCGGCCCTCGCGCTCCGGTCAAATTACCTCAGCAGATGAAGCCCGCCTCGCTTCCCGGCTCTGATGGCGGAGACCTTGTGCCATACCTGTACTATCTGCGAGAAAGCGACAAGGACCGATTCGCGACCATCGTGGATACATTAAAGGTGGCCTTCCGCGACTTTGAGGCGCTCAATTTTCCTCCGGTGGCCGCGGGCATGTTGGCAATGACCTGGAAGGACAAGAACTTTGAGAAGCCCTTGTATATGAACGAGCTGTCAGAAGGTACACTTCGCTTTCTTTGGCTTGTCTCACTCCTGCAAAGCCCTTCCCTATCGACGATCACCATGATTGACGAGCCTGAAGTGAGCTTGCACCCTGAACTGCTCAGTCTACTTGCTGATCTCATGCGCGAGGCGGCGAAAAGGACCCAGTTAATCGTCGCGACTCATTCCGAACGGTTCATTCGCTTCTTGCGGCCCGAAGAAGTGGTTGTAATGGATATCGACGAAGACGGTAACGCCATTGCGACCTGGACCGAGTCACTGGACCTTGAGTCATGGCTGGCGGAGTACAGCCTGGATGAAGTATGGCGGATGGGACGAATGGGTGGGCGGTCATGAAGATTGCTCTCATCGTTGAAGGCAGGACGGAAAAAGCCTTCTTGCCTTTTCTACAGAAATTCCTCAGCTCTCGGCTTCCGGACACGATGCCCCGAATCGACCCTTTTCCTTACCATGGCCGAATACCCAAAGAAAAGAAACTGCAACGGGTGGTTACTAATTTATTGAGCGGAAGTAAAAAGGCAGACCACGTGCTCGCGCTTACCGACGTGTATACAGGCACCCAACCGCCTGAATTCCAGGACGCGGCGGACGCCAAGGCGAAGATGCGGCAATGGGTCGGTAGCGAGCCGAGATTTCACCCACACGCAGCACAATACGACTTTGAGGCGTGGCTTTTGCCATACTGGTCAATGATCCAGACACTCGCCGGGCATAATAAAACAGCACCCTCTGGCAATCCAGAGGCGGTGAACCACAACAGACCTCCGGCTCACAGGATTATGGAGGTTTTCGAGATCGGTAAATGCCGGGACAGCTATGTCAAACCGCGCGATGCGGCTCGAATCCTTCGAGATAATGATTTATCGGTAGCTATAGAACGGTGCTCGGAACTCAAGGCATTAGTAAATACAATCCTATCCATATGCGGCGGAGCGGTTATCCCATGATATAGCCGAATGGGATCTTCACTTCCCATGTGCGGCCAGTTTCGCCCAGTCGGGTGGGCTCGCCGCTCCGCGCGCCTGCCTCGCGTGGCGACTACGCGATTTCGCGATGAACCGTCATAAATCATGTGGATTAGCTGGTACCTCAACCTTCTCCTTGCCTGGCCGATTGCGCAGGATGCTCAAAATGACATCCCAGCAAGGCCGCAGGGAGCGGGACGACTGAGGCGTACCCTTGCGGTACGTCGCAGGGAGGCATGCGACTGAGAACGACGCTGGGGGTCATTTTCAGCATCCTGCTATCTCGCATCATCCCACTCCTTGCCATGTACCTCCGCCCATATCTCATGCACCATTCGTTGATCGAGTACAAACCATGATGCCTTGTCGCGCAGGCCCTGCAGGAATTTCATATCCGCATCCTTCAGCGTCTTTGGACGTGGCTTGAGCGCCAGCATTTGATGGACCGCCTCTCGCTCCCTCAGCGAAGGACGTACCATTTGTCCACCCTCGAAGAATGGATTTTTTCGGGGCGGCTGGCTCAGCTGTGTGAATTGCATCGGGATACGAGGCGTCTCTTCAGCACACAACACCGATATCGCCGACGTGGCATTCACGGTGATGGCCAAGAGGAGGGCGATCATAACTCTCAATGCCTGTTTGGAATTACGCATACACGAAGATCGGCAAGTCATTCTGCTTAGTCGGGATCCTATGCTCATGAGGCGGCTTTAGAGGTGAGACCCATGGCCGACGGAACCGGATCGAAACGGCTGCCGACGGGCAGCATGAACCCTTGGAGGATATGATTGAGCCACCCGTGAAACGGGACGATTTCATAGGACCGTATCTCGAGATACCCGTCGCCAGTTTGGACGACCAGACTCCCCGAGTGCTTGGCCATGATTTCCCCCGGCACTCTCCCTGACGGAGGCCCCTCTTGAGGTAGCGCATCGTAAATCTTGATGGTGGTCCCATTGAGACAGGCGACGAGTGGTTCATAGGGTTGCATCGCGCGCCAGAGATTGGCAATGTGTTTCGCAGACTCATTCCAATCAAGCACGGTGTCGGCGGCTTTCTTTTTTCCAAAGTAGGTGCGTTCCGCGATATTTTGCGGCTTGGGGTTGATGGTTCCCTGCGCCATGGCGTTGACGGCTTCCGTCAAGAGCGCCGCTGCGGCATGGTGTTGGCGCTGTGTGAGTTGCCCGGCATTCTCACTCTCCCCGACGATCAGTTCTTGTTGGCCGACAATATCCCCCGCATCGATTTTTTCCGTCATGACATGAACGGTCACCCCTGCCACCGATTCCCCGTTCTTGATCATCCAAAACGCCGGATGTGGTCCCCCATAACGAGGGAGCAGCGAAGGGTGACAGTTTAAGACTCCTAAACGGGGGGTTTGGAGCAGGGCCGGCTTTAAAATCTGAGGGAAGAAAAAGACCACGATCAGATCGATGTTCAAGCACTTCACATAGTCAACGAATGTGGGAGAGTTCACGTTGGGGGCCGTGATGCGCTGGATCTTTTCCTTATCGAGCCAACGCCAGGTATCGAATCGAGGTGTCATCGTCCGTATCGGTTTGGATCGGCACAACATCGCTCTGACGAACGTCCTGATCGTATAACCAAGACCGTCACCCTTTGGATTTCGTTTCCAGAAAGGGCGGGCCCAGGCAACAATCTCATGCCCGCTGGCTTTCACCTGCCGGCCAAAATCCCAGTCGTCAACTTCCGAAAGGACCAGGAGCCGTAGCCTGGAGGTTGTCGTGACCGCTTTCGTGTAGAGGTCAGGGCTCATCGCGTTTCACACCGATGTAAGGCTGAACTCTCGATCCTTTTCACTGACAGTTTTGTGCATCGTGAACAATACTTCAACAAAATTCAGCAACATATTCAAGTGAGGCTGTTTCGTGACAACGGCAACCACCTCCTCGAGGTTCATCATGTGCCCAACTCGGCACATCACAAAAAAGTGACGGGCTTCATCTTAACATGAGTATTCGGCCGGCCCACGACGGCAGCCTCATCAGTTTCCCACTAAATTTAGCGTGGCTTCAACCTGTGATGAGTCATCCGACGGTTGACAGAGCTGCTAGCAGCACGTAGCTTGGCACGAATTTCATCGGGTGAGTCCATCGCACCGATGAACCTCCCCTTCTTGAGAAAAGACACATTCAGCACCACCAGGTTTCGGACATATGGCTGACCAGGCTCCCGAGATTCCCAGCTATCAAGGACTTGCGTTCTTTTCCTACGGGTTCAGACCATTTTTTCTTGGTGCCGCGCTGTTCGCCGGCGTGGCAATCCCTATCTGGATTCTGGTACTTGCCGAAATCGGCCATTCGACTTTTCTCTATCCGGCGCGGGACTGGCATGTGCATGAGATGGTCTTCGGATTTCTCCCCGCCGTGATCACCGGGTTTCTGCTCACGGCCATTCCCAACTGGACCGATCGCCCACCGATTCGAGGACATGAGTTGATATTGCTCTCTATCCTCTGGCTGGCGGGGCGTGTGCTGATCGCCGTTCCATGGTTCACGCCCCTCGTGTCTGCGATTGTCGACGCGGGGTTTCTTGTCACGGTAGCGGGGCTCGTCTGGCGCGAAATTGTTGTCTCCAAAAGCTGGGATCGCGCGCCGATGGGGGTACTGGTCAGTCTGCTTGCCGGCGCCAATATTCTGTTCCATGTGCTTACCCTAAACGAGATGGAAACAGATCGTCCTGAGCGTATGGCACTCGCGATGGTCATGATGTTGATGACGCTGATCGGTGGGCGCCTCATCCCTACTTTTACCGGCGAACTCCTGACAAACGCCAGCAGGGCGGAACAGCCTGCATCCTTTTCGCGCTACGACGCTGTGTCGATCGCGCTTGTAGGATTCGCCGTGGCTTTGTGGATTGTTCAACCGCACTCCATGGTGACGGGATGGCTGTTCGTGGCAGCCGGGTTAGCCAATCTGGGACGTCTGGCACGCTGGTATGGTTGGACCACATGGCGCGAGCCGTTAGTGTTGATCCTGCACTTCGGATACGGCTGGTTCGCACTATCGCTACTCATACTGGGAGGCTCAATTCTTGGGGTCGGTCTGCCGCAAGAGGATGCGGTGCATGCGTTTACCGCGGGCGCAGTGGGGGCGATGACTCTGGCGGTCATGACCCGCGCCACCCTAGGCCATACGGGGCGGCCTCGGCACGCTGGTCCTCTGACGGTTCTCATCTATATGCTGGTCAATCTGGGTGCAGTCCTCAGGGTATTCGGGCCACTGACAGGGCTCCCGACGAATCTTGTATTGGGTCTGGCAGCAGGCGGTTGGAGTGGGGCCTATGTGCTATTCGCCATGATCTATGGACCATTCCTTCTTCGCCCGAGCCTCGACGAGTGACGGTTCATGGGGTAAAATTCTGAGGTCATGGCTGGGTCTCCCTTCTCGCAGGTTGTCGGACTCACAACCCCTGGTGCATGCGATCAGCGCAAGATGGTCGGGAGTCTTTTCTGGCCTCCAAGGGGCCATGAAGACTCCCGACCGATTTGATTGCTGATGCTATTCCAGCGGTGGCACCACTCCGGCAAATGTCAGTAGATCGGTGATACGGAAATCCCCTGACGTCACGGACGGGAGCACGGGTGTCCAGTTTGGCCGAGCAGCCAAATAGGACGTCTCATCGGCTTTCAGCAGGCCAATGAAAACTTCACCGACGATGCGGCCTCCCACCGGTCCTAAGCGGAGACCATCTTCCATGAGCTCGGCCTCCTTCAAAATGTAATACCAGAGCGGCGTGCTCTTCTCCATGTCGAAGGGCTTGAGCTCATCAAGCTGTGCGGGGGTCAATACCGGAACGCCCATCTTTCGCGCAATGGCCTGGCCTGATGGGATGCCAAAATTGACGTGGCGCATCAAGTTGCGTGAGGCCAATGACTGCACTCCATCGGACGGCAGGCCGGGAGCAGGCCCACGCGAGCCTGGCAGCAACATCACGACGCTGGAGAGTTTGCCGTCAATCTTTTTGTTCGGTCGGAAATTGTTGTCGAATTTGAAGAATGTTTGCCAGTCGACAAACCGACGCGGTGCGCGCTTCCCGCCACGCATATCGTTCGGATCCGAATCGTTGGGATCTTGGGTATCGTCGAAGAGAAAGGCGAAGACTGGGGATCCGCCAGTGGGACCGAAGTTCAGACGATAGCTCGGACGAATTTGCGAATGGCCGAACCGGTAGGCGGCCACTGAAAACTCGATGGGGAGCAACGGATCTTTTGAATGTCTGTCGTGCCGACCGTCCGAATCGTCGTCTATCCGATAGAAGCGGGGTCCTTTTCGGAGGAGGTTATCGACGAGTTCTTGCCCAATCGTCAGCGGTAGGAATTCGTGCACGATGATCCACTGATAGTGCCAGCGGACCTGGCGTTGGGCCTTCTTAAAGATCTGCTCAGCCGATTGATCGGCGTGAGCGGGATCGGCGCGCAGATGGTCAATCACGGCATTGTGAAAGCGCAGCATTGCCAGGTGGAACTGCGCAAGGATCACGTGTTCGTCGTTCCGGCTATCTCCAAGTATGGCGGTATTATTAGGGTCGCGCGGAAGGTCGAACCGGATCGCGCCCTTGCGAGAGACGAGCTCTGAGCCTGGAATGGCCTCGACCTTCATCTTGATCTCGCCGGAACTCAGGTCATACAACTCCGGGGAACCTTGCGGCCCATCGCCATACATGCTGTCCAGATCGAACGCCGCAGTGCGAAAGTTTGTCGTCTTTTTCGGATTGCTCCGTTCGAGCAACGGAGATCGCGGATCGAGCGTAATATCATGGTCCAGGAATTGGCCGAAGAAGGTCACGCCGGCCGTCATGTTGGGGTTGTCGGGATTGTGGGGACTGAACACCCCGGGATTTATTATTGACTGAATCGGATCCGTCAGGTTATCCACTGCGTCGATGACGCCGCCTTTTTCGCCCAGCTTTTTGGCCTGGGTACGTGCCTCATCAGTCGGCGGGGCGTAGGGAGGCAAATCAGGAAACATGCGTGTAAAGGAATTGTCTGGCGTGTGCGGCCGGTCCCGCATGCCGGGGAGGTGCAAATTGTTTTTTCCATCAGCGTGAGCCGCAGTGAGGCCAAACAGTGCCGTAGAGCACAGCACCCCTGCTAGACCGGCCGATAAGTATTTCTTGCGAGGAAGCAGCATGAAACCCTCCTGATGATGGTTGAGAAGTTCAGAGATCCAGGACCCAACCCGTGCTCTCTGGTGCCAATGAAATCCTTGTCAGCGTGAGCAAGAAATACACCAAGGTAACGAATGATGAATTGATTGATTAATATAGGTAAACGAAATACATGATCTCCTCGGCGTGCGTTTTTGAGCGATGGTGACGGACGTATTGGGACGGTGCGAGGTGTTCTGCGTAGGATAGATAACTACGCAATATAGGCCCATCGACCGACATGGTTGGGCGGGGTGGGCGCAGATCTACTTGGCAGTTTCGGTTCAGCTGAAGACATGAATCGGGCGTGACATGAAGGGGATACTCTGGGAACGCGTGACGACCGACCGGTGGACAGTAGAGATTCAACAGAGTCGGTCCTGGACGATTGAGCGCCCGAAGTCATACAGTCGGATCCGATCTTGCCTCATCGGCGCACGACAGTTCGATGTACGTTTGACGTGACTATTTAGAGAGAGTTTTCGGTAGGCTCAACTTGTTGGGTCTATGCGCTTCCAGATCAATCTGCTTCAGGGTACTGAGCTGTTCTGTCAACTCTGCAATCCGCTTATCGCGAGTGCGAATTTCTCGCCGAAGCGTGGGGACGGCTCGGTCCTGACTTTTGGCGGCATCCACAGCCCGCATGGGGGCCGATGTACTTGCCGCACGCTGTTGTTCAAGCCATGTGCGCACCAGACCTTTCATCACCGCGACCGCCCCATTCAACTCATCGGCGGAAGCGGAATGGGCCGTCCGGTTGGCAAGAAATTGAATCCAGCGCGCGCTAGAATCCGCAAATAGGCCTTTCGGCGCAACGGTCATCGCCTCCTGAAAAGAAGTCGCTGCCGTCTCTCTATTCTGGAACAACGCGATCATCGCACGGGTAAAATGGACCTGGGCGCACGACTGATGTTGTTCGCAGGTACTGAGCAGCGTTCCCTGTTCCCGCTGTAGGGCTTGCAAGATGACTGTGTCGGTCGCATCAGCCTGAAATAAAGGCGCTGACCCAGGCGGGGGTGGACCATTCACCGTGGCACATCCCCAGAGCATTCCCATCATCAAGAGCCCGGATCCATAACGAAGCCACATAGCAATGCCTCTTCTTGTCATGAGAATTCCGTACCGCTGCTACGACAAGCTTAGCAGATGGTGTGGAATTTGATGGGTCGGAAGCAGAGACCCCCCTCCCGCAAAAACAGGAGTCTGTTACAGGTCTGACCGCCTCGCCCAGGGGCATGCTTGAACGAGGGAACCATGAAGAGACGTCAGGTTGCCTTGGATGTCGCGATGTGAGATGTCGTCGTAGCATGCCGGTGGGCATGAAGAAAGCCAGAAAGGGGCATCGTGCCACATCTCCAATGGCATTGGTTGCGGAAAATCGCGACAGTGAGAGTGGGTGAAAGCGAATGATCTTCTCCGCTCGCGCAACGTGCCCCCTCAGAAGGGTCTCGTTAGCCGTGCGCAGTGGAAGATCAATCAGCCCCCACCCTGAAGTGATAATGAAGGAGCTTCGAGTGGTCTCTTCCCAGAAAGAGGCATCACCGTTGCATATCCACTTGAGTAGGGAGGCGGGCTTGTCCGGAACGGGTTACCCAAAGCTCCTGTTCCGATAAAGGCATTGATAGGCTGAGGGTTGTGCGATGCCTGTCACCACCGTAAGAAGCCCAGTGATCCGTTTATGAACTCATTGGAGGAGGACGTCACATGTTGAAGGAAGTTTCAGGGGATATTTTGTTGACCAAGGCAGAAGCTCTGGCGCACGGCGTCGCACCCAACGACAATTTTGCAAACGGGTTAGCCCTGGCACTCAGGGAGCGGTGGCCGGCGATGTATAAGGATTTTCGACACTATTCTCAGACGTTTACTCCCAAGAGCGGCGAGTTATGGACGTGGTCCGGCGTCGGAGCTGTTCGAATTGTGAATCTGTTTACTCAGGAGGCGGCTGCCGGCCACGGAGCCAAGCCAGGCCGGGCCACGATCGAGAATGTGAATCACTGCCTCAAAACGCTGGGCAAGGTAATCGAAGCTGAGAAGTTCAAGAGTGTTGCGCTTCCACGCTTGGCCACTGGCGTGGGCGGGCTCGACTGGAAGGATGTGAAGCCGCTGATAGAAAAACATCTCGGCCACCTGTCTATCCCCGTGTATGTGTATGGCACCTATCATCCTGGGATTCAGGCAACAGAATAAGGGGTGAACAGGGGCGAGACAGGAGGTGGGGCAGACTGACGAACAGCACGCGGTTCGGTCGCGCCATAATGCGTTGACCTGTGTCGGCTCCACCCACTGGTGTGCCGCCTCCCGATTGCTCCTCTAACACTGCGATGAAACATCGCAATGCCGTCGCAGTCGGCATCGCTTCAGCCTACTAATTGACAGCGCCCTCTATGGCACGCGCCTCACCGCATATCCGTTCCATCCGCCCCGCCTACTCGACCGTTCTTGAACCGATTGACAATGAAGCTCCCCGCAGCAAGCTGCGGGGTATCTTGCGAAATTCTCCGAAGCCATTACCCCCCTTCGCCAAGGCTACGGAGGGTTCTCCTCGCCTTCATCCCCGTAGCAAGCTACGGGGTATTCGGCGAAGGAGAATAAATTTGCGGCTTTCCTCTGCGAACAACAGTGCAAGGGCCCCCAGCACGAGGGGCCCGAAGATCCATGCGGGCAAGGGACCGGTTCCAAAGATCGCGTTGCCCCAGGGGGTATAGATGATGAACGCGAGGACGACGAGTTCTGTCGCGATTCCCCAGAGGAGCAATGGATTGCTGAACCAGCCGAGTCGAGAGAGCGACACCCGATCTGAACGGCAGGCAAACACATTCGCCACCTGGGCGACGACGATGGCGGCGAAGGTGGCGCCGGTCGCCTGTTTGTATAGCGGATCGGACCATTCGAGCGGCATGCCCCAGGTCCAGCCCTGTGTGAGGAGCAATAAGAAGAATGCTCCCATAGCGATTCCGGCTTCCATCAGGCCCAAAAAGACGTAGGCACGCAGGAGAAGCGGAAGGTTCATCAACCGTTCCGTGCGCGGTCGCGGCGGGATAGACATCATGCCGGCGTCGGGCTTTTCGGCGCCCAGGGCCAAAGCCGGAACCATGTCGGTCCCTAGATCCACGGCGAGGATTTGCGGAACTGTGAGCGCCAGTGGAATCCCAAACAAGCCGAACGCCAGATAGGGGACGACTTCTGGCACGTTGCTCGCCAACACGTACGTGGAAAATTTTCGGATGTTGGCGTACACGGCCCGGCCTTCTTCAATGGCGTTGACGATGGTCGCAAAGTTGTCGTCGAGCAAAATCATGTCTGCCGTTTCTTTCGCTACGTCGGTTCCGGTGATGCCCATGGCAATGCCGATATCGGCTTTCTTGAGCGCCGGCGCGTCGTTCACTCCGTCGCCCGTGACGGCGACCACTTCACCCATGTCTTTCAGCACCGACACCACGCGCATCTTGTGCCGAGGGGCCATGCGCGCGAAGATCGGCTCAGCCTTCTCAGGACTGATGGGCGTCAGGAGCTGACGTAGCGCCTCGTCGTTCATTGTTTCGACCTGGTGCCCTTCTATCACAGGACAGAATCCGACCGGCTCGGTGCGGGACTCTTTCGTCGCCAGCCCGATCTGGCGGGCGATGGCCAGGGCCGTGAGCGGATGGTCACCGGTAATCATGATGATGCGGACGCCGGCTTGGCGGCAGCGCGAGATGGCCTCCGGCACTTCGTGGCGGGGGGGATCGATCATCGCCACAAGGCCGAGGAAGGTGAGGCTTTGTTCCACACGGTCGATATCCAGCTTCTCAATACCCGTTTCAATTTCTCGCATAGCCACAGCCAGGACCCGATAGGCCTGCTGCGCGAAGGCCTGGCTTTGCGCCATGATGCGCTGGCGGTCCTCCTGGCTTATCGGTGATAGAGCACCTTGGTGACGTATCTGATTGCAGAGGGGCACAAGCGATTCCGGCGCTCCCTTCACGAAGGCCACCAGCCGGCCCTCACGCCAATGGAGGGTGGACATGCGCTTCCGGTCCGCGTCGAACGGAAGCTCGCCCATCCGTGGCATCGGTTCATGATGAAGGAGTCCGTGATCCTGCGCGAACTCGACCAGCGCCACTTCGGTGGGATCGCCTGTGACGAGTAGGCGGCCACCGGTCTGCCGCACGAGCTTGGCATTATGGCAATGGATGATCGCATCGAAGAGCGGCGCATACTCCTCGGCCTCGATCGCGTTGGTCATGCGTCCGGCGATCACCAGACAACTTTCCTGCACCTCAATTTCGAGATGGTCCATATAGAAACGTGCCACGCGCATCCGGTTCTCGGTCAGCGTCCCCGTCTTGTCCGTACAGATGACGGTGGTGCAACCCAAGGTTTCAACGGAGGTCAGTTGCTTGATGAGCGCATGGCGTTTAGCCATGCGCTGGCTGCCCAACGCCAATGCCAGCGTCACAGTGGGGAGCAGTCCTTCCGGCACGTTCGCCACGATGATGCCGATCCCAAAGATCGCGCTGATCCAGAAGCCCAAGCCCATGGAGACGCCGATGACGAAAAAGACTCCGCCCATGGCGACCGACAGCATGGCGACGACATGGGTGACCTTCATGATCTCTTTCTGCAGCGGACTGAGGCCTGTCTCCACGCTTGTGGAGAGGCGGGCGATCTTGCCGAATTCCGTCTGCATGCCGGTGGCGAACACGATCGCCCGACCTCTGCCTGAGAGCACCGGGGTGCCGGCGAAGACGAGATTGGGAATGTCCTGGAGATGGCCATCGATGACCGGCTCCGCTGTCCGCCGCTTCGGTTGGGATTCGCCAGTGAGAGAGGAGAGATCAACCCGCATGTCGGCTGCTTCAATGAGCCGGGCGTCTGCAGGGATCTGCTCTCCCTCCTCGATCACGAGCACGTCCCCCGGTACGATCTCGCTCCGCGACACATCACGCGGTTGGTTGCTGCGCAGGACCCATGCCCTCGCAGGGAGGAGGCGATGAAGGGCATGCACTGCACGCTCCGCCTTATATTCTTGAAAGAAGGCAAAGACGGCATTGATGACGATCACACCGAGGATCGCCCAGCCGAGCGTGGCCATCCCTTCGCCGGGCTTCATGAATTCAGCCGTGAACGCCAGGGCGGTGGCGATCCAGAGCAACACGGCCAGGAAATGCGTGAACTGGTGGAGGAATCCTCGAATCAATGAATAGTGACTCGGCTCCTCCAGAACATTGGGGCCATACTGGCTAAGCCGCTGCTGTGCCTCTTCGGACGATAAGCCGCCTTCCCTGGTTTTCAGGTGTTTGAAGACTTCAGCCACCGTCAGTTGGTGGAGGTGTCGTTCGTCAGAATCAGGCACGCGAGCCTCGCACGATCAGAACGGAACAAGGGGCATGCCTCAGGAGACTTTCCGAGACGCTGCCGAGATGGAGCCGCTCGCTCTTGGTTAAGTCTCGCGACCCGATCACCAGGAGGTTGGTATGATCCGCCTCCACCCGTTTGACGATGCAGTCGATGACGTGGTCCATCTGCACGTCCGTGTCGACGGCGAAGCCTTCTTTCAGGAATTCATCCCGCAATGTCGTGACCAGTTTCGTGGCGCATTCGACGACCGGTCGTTCCAGTTCGGCAACTTGGGCTTTGGATAAATATCGAACGGCCAAGTCGGTCACCGGTCTCTCGGCCGAGGAGAGGATGGTGGTTGTGGCGGAGTCCTGAAGCAGACGGGATCGAAGAAATCGAGCGGCGGTTCGGGAGTGTTTTGAATCATCGACCGCGAGGGTCACTCGTCTCAACTGCTGGATCGGCTGTTTCACGACGAGGACGGAGCAGCGGGCGATCGACGCGACCTGTCGGGAGATGCTTCCCAACAAGAATCCTCGAATGTCACTTAGCCCGCGGGATCCGATAAGGATAAGATCGGCTTTCGCATGTCGCGCTCGTCGCACGATCGTCCGGGCGAGCGGGCCATGGGCTAAGACTCGGTGAAGCGTGGTGCGTGGGCCGGTCACGGCCTGTCCGAGGGCGACTCGCGCGGAACGCTCTGCCTCGCGGAGGAGGATGCCACCGGCCTTCTCCATAGCAGCCAGAGCGCGCTTCTCTGCCACGGGGTTCCCGCCTTTCCCCGCTCGGAGGGACGACGGATCGACCACATGGAGAAGCGTGACTACTTCCGGCTCACGACCAGCGAGCGCTTCGAGTGCTTGCACTCCCCACTGCGAGCATTCAGACCCATCCACAGCACAAAGAATTCGCATGGCAGACCCCCCTTCCTCAATGACAAGACGCCACACACATACACACCATTTCAGGTATCAGTTCTGCATTGCATGTGCCTGTGACGTAAAAGGGATAAGAAGGAGAATCAGCCCTATCCCAAGTGGTTGTGGAGAGAAACGGTACTCCGGCTCCTATGAATGGTGCAGCATTTTGCAGCAGAGAGGGACATGCCACTGTGGTGATTCGCGTCAGTCCATCGGACTAGAAGACCGGAAGAAACCAATTCGACGTAGCAGAACTTCGATAGTCTGCACGTATGGCGTAACAGGAGAACACTCCTGCAGGATGCTCAAAAAGGCCGTCCAGTAAGGCCGCAGCGAGTGAAGAACCGGAGGCGTACCCTCCGGGGTACGTTGAGGATCTGAACGATGCGAGAACGCTGCTGGCGGACATTTTCAGCATCCTGCGAGATAACTAGTGAGGAGGGAACACATGCCAACAAAGAAAAAGACGAAGAAAGCCAGGACGGGTACGAAGAAAGAGTTTGGCCTGATGATGGTCAGACAGGTCATGCAGAAACAGGTGCAGGCTGCTCATCTCAAGACCAAAGGCGATGTCATCGCGTCGCTCATAATCGAGGGATTCGGAGCCGTGCCGGTGGTGGACGCCGAGGATAGGCTCCTAGGCATCGTCAGCGAACATGATTTACTTGGAGCATTGGATGATGGGAAGAAGCTTGGTGCCGTCACCGCCAGCGATATCATGACGTGTAACCCCTACTCGATCCACCCGGAAGCGATGCTCCCAACACTGATCCATGTGCTGAGAGCCAGCGATTTAATTCGTGTGCCGGTGGTAGACGCCGATGACAAGCTCGTGGGCATCATTGCCAGGCGGGATGTGTTACGCGCATACCTAGCTTCCGGAGTGGCAAGACGCTGAAACAGGCCGCCAGCTTCGTTCTCGCATCGTTCAGATCCTCAACGTACCGCAAGGGTACGCGTCGGGTCTTCACTCGCTGCGGCCTTGCTGAACGGCCTTTTTGAACAGCCTGAAAAGCACGAGTGTATGAGTCAACACTGCGTTGCCGGCAAGTGCATCAATCATGTCCACCATTATGCTCTGGTCGCTCCGGAGAACATTGATTACCGTGGCCGTGATGATGGTTGTGGCCCTTTCCGTTTCCGCGCAAGCCGATTCCTCCAAGAAGCATCACGGTCTCTGCGAGATTATCTATCCGAGTGATGCGACGTTGGAGTGGGACTGCCGTGTCATTCCGCCCGGCGAATCGCTGGAGACGATATTTGGCGAGTATTGGATCGACGTGGCACGGTTCAATCGGATCGATCGGCGTCACGCGCGGCCTGGCCTCTCGATTAAAGTGCCGAGACAGCTCGAGGAATTGAAAGCATTTGCCCCGCTTCCTCTCTCTTATCACGCCGCGGAACAGGACGAGAAATTTATTCTGATCGATCTAGCGGAACAGTTTCTCGGAGCCTATGAATTTGGAGCCCTTCGCTTTGCGAGCCCCATCGCGTCTGGCGACGGACTCCATGAAACACCGACGGGGGAGTTCCGTTTGACGGCTGCCCATCGACAACATCAATCCTGTCTCTATATGATTGAAGGGACAGATCGACCCTACCCGATGAACTACGCGCTCCGGTTCCATGTGAATCGGGAAGGCGTATCCTATTGGATCCATGGGCGGGACATGCCGGGTTATCCAGCCTCACACGGATGCATCGGCCTCTACGATGAATCAATGCAGAAAGAACAGTACAGTATCCCGAAGGAACCGGAGCTGGACGACGCGCATAAATTGTTTGTGTGGGTCTTAGGAAGTGAGCCGGATGACAACCGTGTGATTCCACTTCCTCATGGTCCAAGGGTTCATATCATCGGTCAGGCACCGGCCCGCACTGCGCACAAGTCACAATGAAGTGGATCGTCTACATCCTGGAGTGTTCGGACACCAGCCTCTACACCGGCATCACCAATGATCTGGAACGGCGTCTGGAAGAACACAGGACGGGCCGAGGCGCCAAGTACACGAAACACCGATGCCCGTTAAGGGTGCGCTATACCGAATGCCGACGCACCAAAGGCGCGGCACTCGCACGCGAGGCCGCGATCAAAGCCCTCGCCCGGTCAGAAAAACTGGCACTCATCGCTGCTCAATCTATACCCGACCACTCGGCCTCAGTCACCCACCTCAGTGCGGCTACGAACGAATCCGGCTGAGCCTGTCTTCATAGCTGATCGTGCGCCCTCCATCGAAACAGCCAATCCTCGTTCAACCATCTGGGCGAATGCCAACTCCCGGAACATCGCTCTCTCATCACGCTCGCCTTGGGCACTTCCTCATCCAAGACGCCCAAGATGACAGGAAATCTCTTCATGGCCCTCCTAGCACGGCTGTGCCAGGCGAGGCACTCAAAAATTGAGTATATCCCTCTTTCTTCTTCCGCATCGAGCGTGCACGTTTTGCAAGAAAGAATGACAGTCTGGTGGCTCCTTATCCCTGCAATCTGGCTCTGTAAGCCAACAGACGGGCCGTTGACCGCCCACCCCCAGCGGCGTAACATAGATTGTAGACGTTTCAGTGAGGGTAGCTGCTGTTTCTTCCGCACGCTCCTGTCCGTCATCCCGCGCGCCGGAACTCGCACAGTTCCCCTCGCTCCTACGCCGGATTCTTTACCAAAGAGCATCACCGCTCGAACTCGTGTCTTCTGGAACGAGGATCCCCATGGTGATTGTCAGCCGCAGAATCCTCCTTCTATTCTGGGCCACGGTCCTTGTGCCGCCTGTGTGCTCCGTGCTTGCACCAAACCCCATTCAGGCCGATGTGACTCCGGAATAACAGGAGGTCGTATCCGACATCGCATTGAACGTCCGACCAGAGGAGGGTCTGATCATGGCATCTCGTACACCGATCACTGATCGCATTCTCGACGAATTACAACGCATGCCCGGGTGCGATCTGGATACCTTGACGAAGAATCTCCCAGACCTATCCTGGAGCCAGATTTTTCTTGAAATCGATCGGCTAAGCCGAGAGGGCGTGGTTCTGGTGACGTTCGGCCTCGAGCGTCGCTACATGATCCGGCTACCGGGGTACAAGCCGGAATCCTCGCCCCACCGCACCCAGCCCTGATCAATGAAGCAGTCGCAGGGGATCGTGAGCGGAACCGTGAAAGGTAAACCGTAGGGCTGCCGAGTGCTTGTCTTCTAACACGTTTCACATTGAACGACTCACGTCTCGCGGATCGGTAGTGGGCTGGTGTAAGGTTTCAGGAAATGAATAGGTCGTATCTGCTATCCTTCAGAGGGCGAGATTATTCGATACAAGGAGGGCTGAAATTGGCTGAGTGGGTGACGTACAAAAATCATAAGATTAAGGCATGTTCGCAACATCTCGGTGAGGACCGATGGACGCCAAAAGCACTCGCATGGCTCTCAACGGGCGGACGAGAGCCCATGAAAACCCTACAGGGGGAATCGCACGAGATCCGCAACACGGAAAAAATGGCGAATGAGATCGCTCTGGGGAAAGCCAAGAAATGGGTCGATCAGCGCCAATAGGTTGAAACTGACCAACCACCCGCGGCCATAGTACTGGCCCATCAGGTCTTCTCCGCCGAGAGCGGCGTCGCAATAGATTCGAGTGACCGACCCTCTGCCTTCACTCCCAAGAATAGTTCGACGATCGCGCCCACAAGCATCAGACCGGCTCCGAGTAAGTAGCCATAGAACACACTCGTGGCGGACGTTTCAATCAGTTTGCCGTACAGCCACGGAGCGACGATCCCGGCTCCCTGCGCCACCACGAAGAAAAACGCAATGGCCATCGCGCGGATCTCGAGGGGAAAGATCTCGCTGACGGTCAGATAGGCCGCGCTGGCGCCCGCCGAGGCGAAGAAGAATACGCATGTCCACGCCAGTGTTTGAGTGGCGGAGGTCAACGCGCCTTGCACAAACAGATACCCTGTCACAGCCAGCAGGCAACCGGCGGCGGCATAGGTGAAGGTAATCATCGGCTTACGGCCAACGGTATCGAAGAAGCGTCCGAGCAACAGCGGGCCGAGAAAGTTCCCGAGCGCAAACGGTAGGATAAAGAAGCCGATACTGCTGATTGGCACATCGTAGAACTTCGTGAGCACGAAGGGGTAGGTAAACGAAATCGCGTTGTACATAAACGATTGCGTGGTCATGAGCGCGATGCCGAGTATCGTGCGCCTCGGATAGACTGTCCAAAGCTGGCGGGCCACGGTGCCCAATGTCACGTGTGGCTGGGCATGCACCATGATCGAGCCTTCGGCAATCGGCAACGAGGTCAATCCATGGTCACGCGTAACCTGACCCTCGATACTGGAGACGACCGCTTCCGCTTCCTCCACCCTGCGATGGGTCATGAGCCACCGGGGGCTTTCCGGGATGATTCGCCGGAGCAACACGACGCTCACGCCCAGGACCGCTCCGAACCCGAAGCACAGCCGCCACCCCAGATATTCCGGGATAATATCAGGGTTCAACAATACAATGATGAGGAGTGCGCCGACTGCCGCTCCCAGCCACCAGCTGCCGTTGATCGCCAGGTTGGTACGGCCGCGCCAGCGCGCAGGGATGAGTTCGTCGATGGCGGAATTGATCGCCGCATATTCGCCACCGATGCCTGCGCCTGTTAAGAAGCGGAAGAGCATGAAGCTCCACAGATTCCAGGACAGTGCGGTTAAAACCGTGGCCACCAGATAAAGCAGAAGCGTGAACATGAACCACTTCTTCCGCCCCTGCCGATCGGTAAGGTAGGAAAACACAATGGCCCCGAACACAGAGCCAGCCAAGTAGGCCGACGCGGTCAGCCCGACTTCGGATTCCGTGAGGTGCAATGTCGTGGTATGTGTGAGAACAGGACCGAGTGCGGCGACGATGGACACCTCCAGTCCATCCAGTAGCCATGTGACGCCGAGAGCCGTCACCACCAGCCAATGCCATCGCGACCAAGGCAAGCGATCCATCCGCTGTGGAACGTTGGTGGTGATGGGAGCACTCGACACGCCGAGCATGTCCAATCCTATAACTGATCGAACTTGGCATGACAAGCCAGCTGCCGAAGGGCGCTCGACGACGAGTACGACTTCACAGGCGAGCGGCTATACAAATTGCTGGTATTCTTTTGATTGACTCCTCGAGAAGTGGAGCACAGTGACCCTGTCCATCACTTCGCGCATCGAGCGACCGCCGCTTTATCGCGGGGGCTCTGCGAGCAAGAAGTGCTGTCTGACTACACCAATCCCTTTCTTCCAATCTCCCTTGCCCATCTCTGCACAGGGTGGCCTGGTCGCTCCTCGAATGCGCGCGTCGAACGAGCACCTTCCGAGCGTGCGCGTTCCGCGAGCAGGAGGACGACCAGGCTACCCTGTCTCTCCTATTCGAACAACCTCCTCACCCCTGCTTTAATATGTTCCAACCCCTGACGCAAGTCGGTTTCCAGCACATCGGCTTTGGCCTGCACAACCACGCGCTTGGCCTTGACCTGATCCTTAAACAACACCAGCTTGGCAAGCAGCTCCTCCTTCTTCGACTCCAACACCACTTCCTGTTTGGCTTTCTCGCTCACAAACCGGTCCTTGAGTACCTCATACTCGGCTTCAAGCGTACTCGTCCGGTCTACGAGATCCTCCCAGACCTTACCTGACTCGAACGTGGCCCCTTTTAGTTTCTCCTCCGCAATGGATTCGAACTCACTCAAGGCTTTGAGCGTCTTCGCCCTCTGCTCCTCGAACGTGTCGCGAGCCTCTGCCTTGCCGAGAGCCAATTGTACTTGTAGATGTTCGAGCTTGGCCCGCACCTCAGTTTTTGCCTGCTCTGCCATCTCCTTCGACGTCTGCACATCGGCCTTGACGTGATCAAGCAGTTCCCGCAACTGTTCCTTCCGCTGCTCCAACCGCTGCATCGCCTGATCTTTCGTCTGGATCAGGTGCGCCTCTATCGCCAGTGCCTGATGCTCCAACGCATCCAACTTCTTACCAATCGACGCCCTGAATTCCTTGATTCGCGACATGATGCCCTCCTCTGTGTGAAATGGAACAGATAAACCGACTGCGTTCTGCCAAACACCGCATTACCTCTTTGTCGGGGGAAAGAGCGAAGCCAGAAGATCGACAGATCCCTTCTCTACGGCAGGCCTGCTGCCGCCGCTGGCTGGAGGGAGATACTGCTTGATCGTATCCAGAATCTTTCTCGAACGAACCTCGTCACCGGTACGGCCCACGCGAATGGTCACTCGGGTCCGGGACTCTCTCATGGACTCCAGATCAATCCAGACATGCTCACGATCAGCGAACTCCGACTCCATATGGACGGACAGGGTATCAGCCCGGTCCTCTGATAGCGTCAATCCCAACTCCTTCATCGCGGTCAGCGCGGCCCTATGGACAACGGGCACGTCGTAGCTGAGCTCCTCCGTTGATTTGCCCATCACATAGGCGGCGCCGGCCGCGCCCCCCGCTGCACCGACGACCAGGGGAATGCAGCCAGAACTGAATGCGGCAAGCGTGGTCCAGATCGCCCATGCCGCTATCGTGGCGATCCGTGGCGGCCCTATAGACATGTCATGAATCATACGGTACTTCGCTCCTTTGGTTCATCGAAGGGCGATGATCGGGAAAAACCTGCAATAATCGTCAGGTCTTGTGTTCGCACAATACCAGTGGATGAATTTCTTCATGGCAACCAGTGCTGTTCCCCCCAATGCGGCCATCGACCAAGCGGATATCCTAATAATTCCCTCCAAGCTTGCTCGTGACCTCTTTAGGGATGGGGACTGAGTGATCTTCCACTGCGCGCAACTTTCATAGCGCTTCCCCATTTCAATGCCAACCAAGCAAGGGCGTGAGGAGCTTTTGACTGCGGCCGTCGAGCGAGGCCCTTCGGAGGGCGCGCGCTCCGGGAGCAAAGAAAGCTCTCACGTCCTTGCGCCTCCCCTTCGGAGACCGCGCATTGCACGAGCACAGAAGATCATCAGTCTCCATCCCCTCTCTGCTCCGGAAGCAAGGGATCAGCAGGGGTGCCACTCCAACCATTTTCTTCTCCCCGGCTATCCCTAGCCGATAACGATGCCCATCACATCGCGTCATTTGGCGAGAGTCCGCACATAGGCCAGTATGTCTCTGCTCTCTTCCTGAGAGAGACGAGTGTTCCAGGGCGGCATATTCGGTTTGCCCTCATGAATCGTTTGGAACAGGTCGTCATCGGATTTTTTTCTGATCGATGGTGATGTGAGTTTAGCCGGATCAGGCCCGCTATGAAACTTGTACCCATCCCCTCCGCCCTCCGGGCCATGACAACCGGTGCAGTGTCTGACAAACAGAGTCTTGCCACGCGCCACATCGCCGCTTTGAGCCTTCGGTTCAGCTTGTACAAATGCCACAGTCCCGAATAGAAGACCCGTCACGAGCCCGACCGTAGACAGCCTGAGAATCGATCGTCTCTTCATATTCCCTCCCTTTCAATATTGCCAAACCGGCTGAATGCCATCTGAGCCCGATATTCGACTGTAGGGAATACCTCCAACCCCGCGCTGTAGCACTATCCCATCGAATAGTGACGTTCAACCTTCTTATGTACTGCTCCATTATATATAGGAGCAGGCTCGTGAATCCTCAACTGCTCGTCTCAAACGAGCACTATAATGCTCCCACCAAGCTCGCTTATATTTTTCTCACGGGAGGGTGGTCTGCTTGATCTCCCACTGCGCGCGTCCAACGAGGGCCTTCTCAGGCCGCGCGTTGCGCGAGCACAGGAGATCAACAGACCTCCCTCCCCTACACCCACTCCGGCGCATACTCCTTCCCCACTTCTTTTTCGGCGAACCAGCGATACAGGGCCGGCAAGACCACCAGCGTGAGGGCGGTCGAGGTAAAGAGACCGCCGATGACAACGGTCGCGAGCGGCCGCTGCACCTCCGCACCAATCCCTTGCGCGAGCACCAACGGCAGCAAACCTAGCAGCGTTGTCATCATCGTCATGACGACAGGGCGAAGCCGGAGGACGCAACCTTTCACGATAGCCTGATCCATCAGCTCGCCTTCACTGCGCAGCTGATTGATATAGGAGACCAACACGATCCCGTTCCCGACCGCCAAGCCGAATAGTTCGATAAAGCCGATGGAAGCCGGCACGCTCAGGTATTGCCCGCTCAGCCAGAGAGAGACGACGCCCCCGATCAAGGCAAAGGGGAGATTGATCATGATCAACGTCGCATACCGGAGCGAGTGAAATGCCCAGAAAAGCAGGAAGAACACGAGCCCCAACGTGATCGGCACCACGATCAACAGCCGCGCGTTGGCCCGCTCCATGTTTTCGAATGCTCCACCCCACGTGACCTGGTACCCTTCAGGCAGGCGTACCAACGATTCCAGTTTCTTCCGCCCTTCATCTACAACGCTGCCGATGTCGCGTCCGACGACGTTGAAGCCGATGTAAATGCGGCGTTTCACATGCTCACGGCTGATACGAGCCGGGCCTTCACGCATCTCGATCGTGGCGAGTTCGCTCATCGGAATCAGCGCGCCGGACGCCGACTTCACTCGGATCTCTTCGATGGCGCCGATGCTGTTGCGTTGCGGTTCCGGAAACCGAAGCGTCAATTGAAACCGCCGCTCGCCTTCGTACACATGGGTCGCTGCCTTGCCTCCGATGGCAGTGGTGATGATCTCCTGCACGTCTGACACGTTGATGCCGAAGCGGGCAATCTTCTGCCGGTCGATATCGACGGTGAGGTAGGGCTGGCCGGCAATCTGCTCAACCTTGATATCTTTGACGCCGTCGACCTGCTGCATCACGGCAGCAATCTCCTTCGCCTTGTCCCGTAGGACATCGAGATCCTCTCCGAACAGCTTGATGGCGCATTCCGTCCTGATGCCGGAGATCAGCTCGTCCACCCGTTCCTGAATCGGCTGGCTCATGAGCACCGAAATGCCAGGGATCTCCGCCAGCTTCTGGCGGATCGCATCGGTCAACCCCAACTGGGTCTTCGCCGTCTTCCACGTGCTGCGGTCGTGCAATGATACAATCGGGTCGCTCTCATACAGATCTTCCGGATGGTAGGGAATTTCGGCTCTTCCAATTCTGCTCACAGCCATCTTCACTTCGGGAAACTCCAACATGGCCTTGTGGGTTTGCTTCTCCATCTCGATGGACTCGGCCAGCGACACGCTCGGCAGCCTGACGACTTGGGGAGTCAGGGCTCCTTCCTCGAGGAGTGGAATGAATTCCCGCCCCACGAATGGAACGAGAGCGAGACTGCAGATCACGATTATCGTCGAACTGGTCAGGACGAGACTGCGGCGCCGGAGCGTCCATTGCAACACAGGCACATAGCCCTGTTTCATCCAACGCGTGAGGCGCGTTTCCTCCGGATGGTCTCCGCGCAAGATCAGCGATGCGAGCACCGGCGACAGGGTCAACGTGACCACGACCGAGGCCAGGAGCGCGATCACCAACGTGTAGGCCAGCGGCGCGAACATCTTTCCTTCCATGCCCTGAAGCGTCATGAGCGGCAGAAAGACGACGCTGATGATCAGAATGCCGAAGAGGATCGGCCGGCCCACTTCTTTCGTAGCCTGAAGAATCACTTCCGACGTGCTCTTCCTCGACGCGCCATTGTTCTGCGCCAGATGCCGATAGACGTTTTCCACCACGACCAGCGAGCCGTCCGCAATCTCGCCAATAGCGATGGCCAGCCCGCCTAGCGTCATCAAGTTGGCCGAGAGCCCAAACCGTTCCATCACGATAAACGTGATTAACGGGGTGACGATGAGCGAAACCGTCACCACGACGGCGCTACGCACGTGGCCCAGGAAGAAAAAGAAGACGAAGACCACCAGCACGATTCCCTCGATCAAGGCATCCCGCACCGTATCGATGGCCGCCGTGACCAACTCGATGCGATCGTAAAAAGGCAGGAGTTTCGTCCCTACGGGGAGGATGTGGTGTTGCTGGAGGTCATCCACCTTGGTCTTGACCGCTTCGACCACCTGACGCGCATTGCCCCCGCGAATCATGAGCACCGTCCCTATCACGACCTCCCGCTCCCCATTGAGCACCACCGCACCATGGCGAACGGCGTGACCGATGCGGACTTCCGCAACATCGCGAACGAAGACCGGTGTACCGCCGGACTCTTTCACGATAATGGACTCGATATCGTTCACGCTCTTGATGAGGCCCAGCCCACGAACGATCGTGCGCTCCGCATGACGCTCCAGCACGTTGCCGCCGGCATTGGCATTGTTCTTTGCCACCGCGTCATAGATATCGTGGAGCGTCAAGTCGAACTTGCGGAGTTTGGCTGGATCAACCAGGACTTGATATTGCTTGACGAACCCGCCCATGCCGTTCACATCGATCACGCCCGGCACGCTCTTGAGCAGCGGGCGCAGGACCCAATCCTGCATCGTGCGCTGATCCGTCAACTCCGTCTCGACGACGTTGGCATCGGTCGCCGTCGCATTCGGCCCTTCCACATAATAGTGATAGACCTCGCCCAGCCCCGTCGTGACAGGAGCCATCACCGGTTCGAGCCCCTCTGGTAAGCGCTCCTTCGCAGCCATGATCCGTTCGAGAACCAACTGGCGGGCAAAGTACATATCCACATCATCGTTGAATACGACCGTGACTTGGGACAGGGCAAACTTGGAAAGGGATCGGATCTCCGCTAAACCTGGCAGGCCGGTCATCTGGAGTTCGAGCGGATAGGTGATGAACCGTTCGACTTCAACCGGCGAGAGACCCGGCGCCTCGGTCAGTACCTGCACCTGGATGTTCGTCACGTCGGGGTAGGCGTCGATCGGAATAGACTGAAAGGCGAAGACTCCGGCAACGGACAACAAACCGGTCAGACCGAGAACCAATATCCGTTGCCGCAGCGAGAATTCTAGCAGAGAGGCGATCATGGCGTCGGCTCAATCTTGTGCCGTTCCATTTCAGACTTGAGCACGAACGATCCCTTCGTCACGACCTGCTCGCCGGCGCTCACCCCCTCCAACACCGTCACCACCTCTCCCTGCTCGCTTCCCACCTTGACCGTTCTCACTTCGAAGTCATTCGTTCCCTGCTGAACGAACACCATCTTCCCGGTGGGGCCGTTTTGGACTGCCGCAAGCGGCATGGTCAGCGCATCAGGAGTTGCCGTCGCATGGACGCGGACGGTGGCGAACATTTCCGGTTTCAGCAGCCGACCGGGGTTTGGCACTGTCACCCGTAAGCGCATCGTGCGGGTGGCAGGATTGAGCACATCCCCAATATAGGTGATCATTCCCGGAATGATGGCATGAGGATAGGCGGACACAATGACATCGACCTTCTGGTCTTTGCGGATGTACTGGACGTCCTTCTCCGGCACGTTGCCGACTACCCATACATCCGAGAGATCCGCGACGGTGAAGAGTTTCTGCTCCATCTCAACCACCTCACCCCTTGTGATATTGCGCATGATGACCCGGCCATCGAAGGGCGCACGGAGGGCCACATCGGCCTTAATTGTATCCTCACGATCCAGCCGCTCGACTTCCTGCCGGGGGACGCCGAGCAGTTCCAAACGGTTTCGGGCCTCGCGCACTTCTGCTTGTGCCGTTTTCATCGTGGCCTCGCGACGCTGCAACTCGGCCAGACTCACCACCTTTTGTTCATACAGGTCTCTGGCGCGCTCATACGCCAGTTTCGCTTCATGCAGCTTTGCCGCAGCTTTCAGGTAGGCCCCCTCCGCCACACCGAGGTCCGTACTGTGGAGCATCGCCAGCAAGGCGTCTTTCTTCACATCTTGACCGACATCCACGTGGACCTTTACCACCCGGCCCCTGATAAGGGTGGTCACCTCCGCCAGTTCATTTTCGTTGGCTTGAACTGTGGCAGTGTATTGCCTGGGTACCAGCAGCGCCCCACGAGCAACCGGCGTGACCTCGATTACCGTCCGCGCAAGTTCTTCGGCTGTGAGATGGACCATTCCTGGCTTGTCAGCCACGGCCTTCTTGGCTTCAGGCGCTCGGTCGGGAGTTCTCTCGCAGGCAAGAAGTCCCGCGAGGGCAAAGGCAATGAGGACAACGATCCCGCGTTGTTTGTGAAACATGAACCGTGAACAATCGGAATCCGGGAACGAGATACGCTTCATAGTCATACAACCCCATGGAGGAACCAGCATGAGGTGTGCCACAGAAAATTCGAGACTTTGCGGAAAAAATGATCGATCTAGGAGCCTTTTGCCACGGTAGAAAAGATAGACCGTGGCGAAATGCAACAGTGGAGAGGCAGAGCCTTCACGACCTTTTACAGCACATGGCACTAACTCCTCTGTTCGTCGCCCATTTGTGTGATCACCCGCGTGAAGCATTCACGGCATTTCCTTTGCTCACTTGAACGGTTACAATCACTACGCGTTTATTGTGTACTCCGTCTATTAGCGAGGGAGGTTGCCATGCCGATCCTGAAACGACTCCAGAGTTATTTAGATGCCAACAAGATTCCCTATGAAGTGGTCAACCACTCAAAGGCCTATACCGCCCACGACGTGGCCCATACACTTGATGTAGCAGGCAAACTTGTCGCAAAGGTCGTGGTCGTCAAGGCCGATCAATACTTCGTCATGACGGTGCTCCCCTCAACCTGGCGCGTAGATTTGAAACGATTGCAAGATATCCTGGAAGTCTGCGATGTGCGATTGGCAACGGAAGCAGAGATGGGCAACCTATTCCCCGATTGCGAAGTGGGAACGATGCCGCCGTTCGGGAACCTCTATGGCGTGGAGGTGTACGTCGATCAACTGCTGACGGAAGATGAGTCCATCGTGTTTGAAGCCGGAACGTATGTCGGCGCAATCAAGCTACGGTACAAGAACTTCGCCAACCTCGTTCGTCCGAAGGTCGCCGCGTTTCACCTTGAGCCGTCGAAGATCGAGAACTAGCAGGCTGTTGAAAAAACCCGCCAGCGTCGTTCTCGCATCGCTCAGATCCTCAACGTACCCCAGAGGGTACGCTTCTGGTCTTCGCTCGCTGCGGCCTTGATGGACAGCCTTTTTGAACAGCCTGAGACTTTCGTGACATCGGCACTTTATGTTGAAACCGAGTTTTCCTGCAACTTGCTAGAAAAGAGGGTGATGAGGAGCGCTTGCTGGTGTCGTTGAAGGGGATGTCCCTCCCGCATTGCCGAGGAATCGCCAGGCCCCCTCCTCTTTGACGAGGTAATGCACCTCGCGCGCCCAACTATCAATGGTGATGGGCTTCCCTGTTTGTTTCTCCATCCCATAGAGCCCTCCGGTGCAGGTCACAGACGCTCTTCTGACACCGTCGGCCTGAACCAGTTTCAGCTCGGTGAAGACATGGGACGAACTGATGTCCTCGTAATACGTAAAGACTTCCTCCCAGACTCGACGCACATCCGACCTTTTTAAGCCATGGTAGTTGTAGCGTGTGGCGTAGAATTTCATGAGCGCATCGAGATCCGCGTTCTTGGCCGCCGCTTCAGCCTCATTGAACGCTACCACCAGCTCCTTGATAACCGGCTGATCGGCATCCGCTCCCACTCCTGGTGCAAATTCCACAGCTGCGGCAACAGGAGTCGGGGGTCGGCATTGGACCAGGATCAGGGTTCCTGACAGAATCAGGATGATCTTAAGCACGATTCGTCGCGTCGTCATAGTAGTCGCAGGAAGCAATGCTGATGCCAGCGTTGCAAGAGTGAGATAGCCTTAATCATATAGCCCACAACTCTCTTCGTCTATTTTCCACTGGGCTAACTCGCATTATTCATAGACCTTTTTACTGCAATCGGGAATTCACCGCTACGCAAGCCTGCCTTGCGTGAGGACAGCGCGATTTCGCGACGAACCGTCTGAACCATGCGGGCTAAGAACGGCCCGGAAACAATTATTCACATGTGAGCTGTTCTGACCAGTCTTCCTCGGACAAATGGCAGATTATCCCACATCGTATCTCTCAGCCCCTGCGTGGCAATGAAGTGTGCCTGCTATGGCTCAGCATCTGGCTGTTTCGGACTGTGTGCGTGAGTCGTGCAACACAGGGTTGATTGCAGGCACGCAGAAACAATGGTAACCATTCGACTCTGCTTCCCTAGAGGTGCACCATGAATCTCGGACAATCAGGACACGCACTACAATCCCTCCCAACGAAACCGCCTCTCGCCTGTATGCACAGTCGCATGATTTCCAGTTGTACCTCGAAAAAGGAACGCCAGGCCGGCATGGTACGCTGTGTTGAATGTGAGAGTGTCATTCCTGATCCACACCTCCAACGGAACGCCAAGGGAACATAGCCCCTTCTCTGAACACGTGTTGCGATCTTCAGCCTTCGTTCGCGCACAACGAGACCGCTCCCGTCGCTGAGGCATTTGGCAACAGCCTACCTGTTCGTCACTGACCCGAAACTCCTCAACCTATCGGACAGTCTAGCTCGCTCCTTCATGCGTTAAACCTGCAACCCCCTGTGTTACCGAACTTCTTCCTGTACCGTCCGACGACACCATCTTGTGGCACCGACAATGCACTCCTGTTCCGTTAGCAGTGCATTCAATTTCCCAATAGGTGGCGTATGACACAACACCCGACCGTAGAAGATCAAGTCATCGACATCGTGCGCAGAGTCCATGTCTGTGACCTCGAAGAGGTCGTACGTCAATGCGCCGGTCTGACCTGGAACCAAGTATTTCTCGCCGTCGACCGGTTGAGCCGACGCGGTGAGATTAGGCTCGTGCCTCGAGGCCGCGGCATGTATACGGTGGTCTTCCCACACCGACTGGAAGATCGGCCCGATTGACGCTCATTCCCATCTCTTACTCACAAGGAGGTTTTCATGTCTGATTTAACCCGCTGGCAACCGACAATGACGCGCTGGAATCCGTTCAAAGATCTGGAAGATATGGAGAAACGCCTCTCGACTTATTTAGGACGCCCCGCTGTTCGAGCCGAGGCTGGAAAGGAAGCCATGACCGTCGCCGAATGGTCGCCGCTCGTCGACATTACCGAGGACGAGAAGGAATATCTCATCAAGGCGGATCTGCCGGAAGTGAAGAAAGAAGACGTCAAACTGACGGTCCAGGACGATGTGATGAGCATCTCCGGCGAGCGGAAATATGAGAAAGAAGAGAAAGGGAAGAAGTACCACCGTGTCGAGCGGGCCTATGGGAGCTTTATGCGAAGCTTCACTCTGCCGGAAGATGCCGACGGCAGCAAGGTCAATGCGGAATACAAAGACGGAGTCTTGAACGTACATCTGCCAAAGTCGGAGAAGGCGAAGCCGAAATCGATTGAGGTGAAGGTCTCCTGAGGACAACGGCAAGGAGGGATATGATGTTCCGCCATCCTCATTATTTAGATGCTCCGTGGAACATGGAGGGGCAGCGCGCAACCACGGAACCTCATCGCCATCTCTGGTGGTTGATCACGCTGCTGGTCCTGTCGGCCATGTTTCTGATCGGCGTGGGCATCACATACGGAATCCTGTGACGAAACAGGGTCAAGGACTGGAGCAACGGAGAAAGAAACGTGATGTTCCGCAATCGGGAAGAGGCGGGCCGGATATTGGCCGATAAGCTGAGCCAATACCGCAACGATCCCACGGCATTGATTCTCGCTCTGCCTCGTGGCGGGGTGGCTGTGGGTTATCAGCTCAGCCTCGCGCTCCATCTCCCGCTTGACATATTTATCACACGCAAGATCGGTGCGCCTGGCAATCCTGAGTATGCCATTGGAGCCATAGCCGAGACGGGATCATGCTTTCTGAATCAAGAGGCGGTCAATTCGTTCGGTCTCTCCCAGTATGAGCTAAACCGATTGATTCATCTCCAAGAGAAGGAGATCGCCAGACGCAAGAACCTGTACCGGCAGGGACGGCTGCTCCCACAACTCACCGGCCGCACCGTGCTCTTGGTTGACGACGGCATCGCCACAGGTTCGACGTTCATGGCCTCGGTGCTTGCCATTCGCAGTTTGCAGCCTCGCCGTCTGGTGGGAGTGATTCCAGTCGGACCCTCGTCAACGATCCGTGAGGTTCGATCACATGTAGACGAGTTAGTGGTTCTCATGACACCGGAGCCGTTCGAAGCCGTGGGGAATTTCTTCGTGGACTTCACGCAAATCGAGGATCGTGATGTTATTCAGTATCTCAATCTGGCCGAAGAGGCGATGCTCGAACACACGCCCTCATTACCAGACTCCTAAGACATCTCGTTAGCCAAGAAAGGCGCGCCGCTACATGTCTACACATTCCAAGATCCCGTCAGGATTGGGCGCTCGCAGAGATCAAACGTATCAAGAGGATGAACACGACACCTATAAGTTGCAGGGGAAGCTCAAGGAGCCCACTGTCTGTCCAACATGCGGGGCAGTCTTTCACAAAGGGCGGTGGACCTGGGAAGCGAAACCGGCAGGCGCGTATGAAACCCTCTGTCCTGCTTGTCATCGGATCCATGATAAATACCCTAAGGGCCTCGTCACAATCAAAGGATCGTTCAAAGATATCCAGCACGAACAGTTGATCGGCGTCGTCAAGAACACGGAAGAGAAGGAGAGAAAGGAACACCCGCTCTCACGGATTATGGGGATTGAATCACACCCAGATGGTTTGGTCATTTCAACGACCGATACCCATCTCCCTCGGCGAATCGGCGAAGCGCTGAAACATGCCTACCATGGGGAGCTGGAATTGCATTACGACCAGGATGAGCAATTCGTGCGGGTCACATGGACCCGCTGAGTCTCGGTCTCACAAGAGGTATCGTCATGGCACGTCCGATGTGGTCCTATCCAAATCGATGGGTGCTTGTTGCGATAGCGGTGCTCAGCCTGGCGACTGGAACGACGGGACAGGCGGCGACATCCATATCGCAGGAAGCGTTCGTGCAGGTGGATCAGGTAACTATCAGTGAGATCTTGGATGTGTTTCAGCAGGCTGAAACAGCCATCGCTGCAGAAAATCTTGACCGTATCATGGCGCTCTATGCAACCCAGTACAACTATCATGGGTTAAAACAGGCGGAGATTCACAAGATCTGGCGTGGCCTGTTCGAAGAATACCGTGATCTGAGCGAGGCCCATGTTTTTTCGCAGATCGTCAAAATCGGATCGGGCTCCAACGCCATCATCGAAGTCACCTGCACGGGGAGCGTGTCTGGCCTTTCGAAGACCAGCGGCCTCCGCGTGCCTATCGACAGCTGGTACGAAGAAGTGCATTATCTGACGCGTGAGGGCGGCGTCTGGCGAATTCGGGGAAATGCCGGCGACCGGCCACGGGTCTTGCCGTTCGGCACGGCACCCCATCCGTTATTCTGAATCATGGAGAGGCTGCAATGAGAATTCTCGTTGGCGTGGATTGGTCGGACGAAGCCTTTGCCGCCGTGGAACAGATCGGGTTACTTTACAAGCCGGACGATGTCGTGCTCGCACATGGCGTGGATCTTGGCATGTTCCAGTCTCCCATTGTGGCCGGAGCAGTCAATCTGCAAGGGTACGAAGAATTCCGCCAGGCCTTGACCGATGCTGGTCGACAGGCTGTTGAGCGCTGTCGCACCCTCCTGCCGGCTGAGACCCCCTCCATCAGAACGATGTGCGAGGTCCAGCACCCGGCCGCCTTCATTCTCGATAGCGCCGCCACGGTCAAGGCCGACCTCATCGCTGTGGGCACCCACGATCACAGCCGGATGAGAGAAGTGTTTGTCGGCAGCGTGTCGCACCAAGTTCTGCTCCATGCCACGGTACCGACCTTGATTGTGAAAGGGAAAGCTCGCCCCATCGCCCGCATTCTCCTGGCAGTCGAAGACCGCGAGGATGCGCTCCACATGCACACATGGCTGATGTCGCACCCCTTCAAGAACCCCGTCGCGGTCACCATTCTCTCGGTCGTCCCGTCGCTCGCAATGGTCCAGCCCAATGTGATGATGGGGGTTACAAGCTGGTCTGAAGAACAGAACCGGCAGGCTCAGCAGGTCGTGAACGACACGGCCCAGGCGTTAGCCGGTCCACAGTTCAATGTCACCACCGATGTCCGCACGGGTGATCCCGTGACGACCGTGTGCGACGTAGGGCACAGCTACGACCTCATCGTGGCTGGTTCCCATGGGCGGAAGGGTCTCGCACGATTCCTACTCGGCGGCGTGTCGCACGGAATCGTGCATCGGGCCGGCTGCTCCGTGCTCGTAGTACGTTGAAGGCCGATCGACCGCCCTCAACGATTCGCTCATGAAAGGATGGCGAGATATGAACATTCGAGTACTACTGAGCGTGCTATTGCTAGTGATGGGATGCGCCTCATGGGTCACCGCACAAACGGTGCGCGGGAACCCTCAAGCCGGCCAGGTGGTGTATGAGAAGAATTGCCTGCGCTGTCACGGGGCACAATTGGATGGGAAAGGCCCGGATAGCCAGGATTTGATCGTACAACCGGCCAATCTTCAGTCCCCAATCACTCGATCCAAAAGCGATTGGGAGTTGCTCGTGGCGATCTCGAATGGCGTACTATTCAGCCCGATGCACAGCTTTCGCGGAAAACTGACGGATCAGCACATGTTGGATGTGCTGTCGTACATCAGAGCTGTGTCGCCTTCGGACATTGTCAGTTAACCCGCATGATTCATGACGGTTCGTCGAGGAATCGCGCAGTCGCATTGCGAGACGGGGACACGGAGCCGCGAGGGCTCCGAGGCGTCCTTGAACAGTATGTCGAGAAAGTGACCGGTGAGCCTGCCCGCCGAAGACTCATGAATTATGCGGGTCAATACGAGGTTGGTTCTTTCAGCGCACCGGCCTGCAGAGAGTTACCCGACAACTCGGCCTGTCTTTTTTTCTTCTCCTGTTCTTCTACAGGACACATGTCCGGACTGCAGAACCGACTCCAGAGATAGCGGTATTCATTAGCGCCGTCGGCCCTCATTGCGAGGCTGCGAGAGCTTTCCTACTGATGAAACACGACTGGTTGAGGTAACCGTTCCATCCCTGCAGAGGGACGGAGTGCACCATGCTGGAGGATTCAACACGATTGCAGCGCGCCAGACTTGCCTCGACAGGAAGCCGAGAGTATTCTCAGGCGAACCCTTGGAAGGTTGCAAGCCTGGCTAGGCGCGAAGTACACAGGAGGAGCGACGGCTCCCATTCAAGGAATCGCGATACGTCGAATGCGTGACCGCTCATGAAACACACTCGTCCTTTCTACCAGCCGCCTCCGTCGTCCGAATACCAGGAATCAGGACAGGTCATCCTGCGCGATGGCACGACCGCATCACTCCGCCAAACCAGGGCGGAGGACCAGGCGATGATGCAAGGATTCATCGATCGGTTATCACCGGCATCCAAGCGTCATCGGTTCTTTTCTGAAACCGGGCCCTCTGCCGAGACCACCGCGTCGCTCTGTGATTCCTTCAACCCCTCCACACAACTCACCGTCGTGGTCACAAGGACCATCGCTGGGCAACCGCGCATCATCGCCGCCGGTTCATATTGGGCTCGAACCGCCGACGAGGCCGAAGTGGCCATGGCAGTCGACGACCACTTTCATGGGAAAGGGCTGGGAACGATCCTGCTCGAACGGTTGGCGATGCTGGCCATACACCGGGGTTTCACCAGATTGTGGGCGGTCACACACACTGACAATCCTGCCATGCGCGAAGTCTTCAGGGAATTCGGGTACCAGACCCATGAAACCTATGAAGGCGACGACATGCAGGTCGAGATCTCGCTGCACCCGACCGAGAGCACGACGACCCGCTTAGAGTTGCGCGAGCGTATCGCCACGACCGCCTCGCTTCGCCCATTCTTCTATCCTCGTTCCGTGGCCGTGATCGGAGCGTCCCGCGATCCCACGAGCATCGGCTACCGGATCGTCGAAGCCCTCTCCGGGAACCGGTTTCGCGGCGCCATCTATCCGGTGAACCTCAAGGCGGCAACCATTGCAGACCTGCCCGCCTTCTCCTCCATCGCCGCGATCCCCGAAACCGTCGATCTGGGGGTGATCGTTGTGCCACGCGATGCGGTGTTGCCGGTCCTCAACGATTGTGCGAGCAAAGGCATCCGCTCCGTCATCGTGATCTCCTCGGGCTTTGCCGAAACAGGCCTTGAAGGAAAGCAGGCCCAGGACCGGCTTCTGGAGGCGGTTCGTCAACAGGGCATGCGCATGATCGGACCGAACTGCTTTGGACTTCTGAATACCGATCCGGCCATCCATCTCAACGCCACGTTCACATCGGCCTTTCCCCCGTCCGGCCGCATGGCCATGGCCACCCAGAGCGGCGCGCTGGGAATCGCAATCCTCGCCGCGGCCCACCGATTACAGCTAGGAGTGTCCTCATTCGTCAGCGTGGGAAATAAAGCCGACATCTCCACGAACGATCTTCTGCAATATTGGGAAGACGACCCTTCCACCGACATCATTCTTCTCTACCTGGAGTCCTTCGGGAATCCGCGACGCTTTGCGAGAATTGCGCGTCGCGTCGCTCGGCGCAAACCGATCGTGGCGATCAAATCCGGTCGGGGCCTTGCCGGACGGCGCGCGGCCAGCTCACACACCGCAGCCCTCGCGTCGAGCGAGGTGGCCGTAGACACACTCTTTCAGCAGTCCGGAGTGATCCGCGCAGACACCTTGGATGAGCTCTTCGCCCTGGCTCGGGGACTTTCCGATCAGCCTTTGCCGAAAGGGAAGAGGGTCGGCATCATCACCAATGCCGGCGGCCCCGCCATCCTCTGCACCGACGCCTGCGAAACGGGAGGGCTGTCCGTCCCCGAACTCTCCAAGGCGACCACCACTGCCCTTTCTTCCTTCTTACCTCCCGCCGCTTCGGTGAAGAACCCCGTCGATCTGATCGCCTCCGCCAGTCCGGATCACTATACACACGCGATCACCGCACTCCTCGCCTCCAAAGAAATCGATGCCCTGATTGTCCTCTATATATCCGTGACGGTCGGCGACGCTGCCGGTATTGCGAACGGCATCTTGCGCGGGATCTCCACTGCCAGACAAGCCGGAGGCACCGGCATCCCAATCTATATCTGTTGGATGGCAGAAGGGGATCTCGAACGGACCTTTCAGACGGCAGACGAAACGATCCCCATATTTCCATTTCCCGAACATCCAGCAGTCGTGCTTAGCAAAGCTTTCCGGTATGAAGCATGGCGCGCACAGCCGCTCGGCATGATTCCGGATTTCGACGATATCGACTTCGGTACTGCGAGAGCCATCTGTGCTCAGGCCCTGTCTCGAGAAGGGCCCGGCTGGCTGACCGTCGAGGATACCAGAGCCCTTCTCACCTGCGCGAAACTTCCTCTGGCGCAGGGCGGCGTCGCAAGAACCGAAGACCAGGCGGCGGCCCTAGCCTGTGACTTGGGATTTCCCGTTGCCGTCAAACTCGCGTCCCACCAGATCCTGCACAAGACCGAGATAGGCGGCGTGCATCTGAACCTGGCTGATGAGCAAGCCGTGAGGAATGCGTTCGCGGCGATCAGGGCCAGGCTCGCAGAGGAAAACAAACTGGATGCGATGGAAGGCGTACTCGTGCAGCCGATGCTGTCTGGCGGAGTTGAAGTGATGATCGGCGTCACCCACGACCCACTCTTCGGCCCCTTAATTGCGTTCGGTCTTGGCGGAATTCATGTGGAGATTCTGGGGGACGTACGGTTCAGGGTTACCCCCCTCACCGACCTCGACGCATCTGAAATGGTGCACGAGATTAAGGGCTATCGATTGCTGCAAGGCTACCGAGGCCACCCAGCAGCAGATGTGGAAGCGATCGAAGAAGTGCTGCTGCGTCTCTCTCGCCTCGTCGAAGAAATTCCTGAAATCAGCGAACTCGACCTGAACCCGATCTTCGCACTCCCACCAGGACAAGGCTGTCGTATTGTGGACGCCAGGGTACGTGTTGATGTGAATGTGCCTCGATCAGCGGTTTAGGAATGGGAGCAAAAACCCCTCGGACTAGCTCCCAGACCAGGGCGAATCTAGGCGCACCTGGCTGATTAGGATGACGCTATATTGACGTTACACTTGAGAGACTTTCCGTCCGAATCACGAAATGCCGCCATGAAAAGTTACCGGTGGGGCGTTGAGTGCCGTGAGCATCTGGTTGAGGCGCACTCGAACCTTCTCTACGAACTTGCCATGTGCGTCGAGACGCTGTGCTTCTGCCAGCTGCCACATGTACTCGCAAAATAGGCCAGGGCGAGGATGGGCCTTTTGGCGTTGGCTGCGGGTGAACTCTGCGTCAAACGCCTTTTTCCCTACAGCCTCAATGATTTGAGCCGATTCGAGCTCCGCCCAGTAAGTCTCCCATTCTGGGCGGCTTAGTTCCCGCGTAACGCCAATCTCATCGGCCCAGTAGTCACAATATTTCTCAACTTGAAGGGGTGTTTTCACCCAGGCATAACCTGTTGCCATAAAGCCCCAGTGAAAGTTCGGCTCCACGTGCCAACCATCGGATTGAAGTGCGAGAATCGCATTCAATCCGGAACGGTCGCCATACAACGCGCGTGACTGCGTCAATGTGTCACCGGGATACATTCTGAGACATACTTTGTCGCCGGTAAACCCAAGCCATGCCATGGCGATCTTGGCAGTGCCAGAGAGGTCGCGCGCGCCCTTGGCCTTGCCCACGTCCGTGCCCACTACCTCTCCTAAAATGGTGTCAAGACGGCGTTCTACGCGGAAGCGTTTGTCACCACACCGCGCCAATGTCGAGTACGGACCGATGAGTGGAAAGTGCTCTTCAACAAGGTCAAAAAAATCACTGATCAGCAAGCGTTCGGCACCAAACACAAGGTCGCACTCAACTAGATCAGACAGCGCCTCAAGAAGATGCTGCCACTTCACCGAACGGTGGTTCTCCTCGAAAACAACCGGCGAACCATGGAGGTTGATCCGGTGGGGCTGCTCGGTCACCCCACCCCACGCAACCTTGTTTTCAATCACGACGACAAGGTCGGTCCCATAGGTGACGATGCCATCAAGAACTTGCTGCCGATCAGAAGATTGGATAGGTGTACTAATCTGCACGGCGTCCGGCGCAAGCCAGACGCTAATACCGGGTACTGCCTCGCCCTCGGGCACTTCACTATCGATACCAAGAACATGCTGACGCTGAGTTGCGAACTCCGCTTTCGATAGGTTGTGCAGGGGCTGTTCAGGCGCGACCATACGGAGCCACGCCTGATGCGCCATGGGGCTGTAGCGCAGCACCACCAGTAGCGCCCGCGTCAACTGATTCTCATGCCACGCGGCGGCTTTCTCATACGGAACAAAAAAATCAGGTGGCTATCCATCTTCAACCTAACGAGGACAAGAATATAATTGTCTCACCAGTACGTACTCACTGAAGCTGATCTATTGGCAGACAAACCCAGAGGCTTCATGAATTCTTCGCGAAGGATCTCACACAGAAGGATAGGCCGGAACAGATTCTTCCGCATTGCAGTTCTTCTTCGCTCATTCCATCCAAAGCTAACTGACTGCCCGCTTACGAGTAGTCCCGGCCGGGCGACGAGTTAGAGTATGAGGTTGTGTCTCCACATACGCATCGAGAAGCCGCCGAATCATGCGCTGGTACTGCGTATGGTGCCGAGATGCTTCGGCTTTGAAGAATTCGACGCTCCTCTTGCTCAATGCCAACGTGACTTTTACTCCCTCTTCGCGAAAAGCCAACTCGGACGGAGAAGGAAGAAAGTCTGGAACAACGCGGATCTCGCCCAGCGGCTCATCGGTGTATTTGATTTTCGCGCTCATAAATCGCCTTTCCTTTACGCCAATAACCCGCGCCGATGATTCGAATGACTGAAGCCCGATACGCGAACCGCACCGTCAAGATGCCGCCATCGACTTCGCCAAAACAGTAGAAACGGTCTTCCGACTGACTGTGCTTGAGATCCTTTGCGATGACACGTCGAGGATCGGCAAAGGCGTATTGGGCACGATGGAACGGCACCCCATGCTTATTCCGATTTGTCGAGTCTTTGTCTGGGTCCCACTCAAAGCGTGCTTCAGCCATCGGCCTCAAGGAAGGTTAGCATATGGCAATATATTCTGCCATATAGAAATATGGATGCGATTAAGGATCACACCCCTTTATTTTCATTTGAGGGTGGAGGAGGGAGAGCCTTTAAGTTTTTCCGACCTCTCTTTAGGGGAGTGGCCAGACTGTCCTTCACCGCGTGCATCGAGGAAACACATTCTGATCGTGCAGCCTCGGCGAGCAAGAAGGATGGTCTGGCTGCTCCCCTCCCACCCTTCTGAGGCCGCGCGTTGGCCGAGTACGGGGGCTCACCAAGCCAGCCCATCTCCGTTAGTGAGGTTGCTTGTTGATTATGGCTTTCTCAAAGAACCTTCGCTTCGGAGGAGTGCCAAGTAAGCCAGCGTGTCGGTGAGTTCCTGATCCGTCATCCTCGTGTCCGGAAACATGCCTGTGCCCGGGTGTCCTTCCCGGATTGCATGCGCGCGCTGCTTATCAGTCTTTAGATGCAGCGACTTCGGGCTTCTCAGATCGGCCGGTGGCGGATTGAGTTGCGCGATGAGCGCGACGGTGTCGGTTGCGAGTTGCGGTCGTTGCTCCATGTTCCCATTTATGCCATGGCAGTAGTAGCACACGCCCTTCCCGTTGAAAACTGCTCTGCCACGCTCGGCATTGCCTACCGCCTTTGTGCTCTTGGACAACGGCAGAGAACCGGCCCAGGCATTCATCTCAGGCAGGTGTACGAACTGGATCGCCAACCAGCCTACGAGGAAGAAGCTGGTGAAAGAGAATCCCCGGAGAATCTTACGCTTCGAGTCAGTCATCACATCACCCTGTCAGTCGATCTCAGTCAGTGCTACCCGCAACAGAGCTTGTATCGCTCTTCCGGGATATTCTTCATGTTCTGAAAGATAATTTCGCGCTCTTCCGCACTGGCCACCTGATCGATGGCGGGATAAAGCGCCCGCTCTTCTTTTCTATTATGGGAACCGAGCAGGTCCAACAGCGCCTGTTCCTCTTGATCGCTGTCTGGATTCTGCTCCACCACTTTGCGATGAATGGCCTCAACCTGCTGCCTGATCTGGCGATGCTCCGCCCGCATCACAACGGTTGGCCCTTCTTCGGACCTGCCGGTTTTCTTCTCCCACAATGGAAACAACAGATCCTCTTCCCACACGATATGGCGCTGCAAGCCGACCTTAAATTCTTTAAATGATTCCTTGGCCTTAGGAAAATCAGACCGTTTCAACTGCTGAAAGGTCTTGAACAACTCATCCAACCGATCATGGTCCTGCTCAAAGAATGCAGTGATGGTGCTCTGCTCGCTCATGATGCCTCCAAGACATCAGGACTGCTCTCTGACTGTAAACTCCAAATGACAAGCCACGCAGGCCTTCAACACATTATTGAACTGCGGCAAGATCTGCTTCATATCCCTGGTGGGAATGATCCTTGCCAACTCTTCAGCGGCCGCATTATGCGCTATGGCCAAGTCGTGATAGGCGGGTGGGAAATTCTCGGACGGTTCACTCGCCTTCGCCAACCGATGCATGAAGAATCCCAGGTGCAATTCTGTCAACCCTCTTGCCAACTCGTAGTCCTCGTCTACCAGCGCGTTCACAATCACCTGAATGGTCTCCAGGTGCTGTAACATGACCGCACGATGCTCTTTCCCCGCAGATGGAGACAATGGAATGGGATGCCTGGATTCGGACGTGAGATACGGAATCGACGGCTGCTCGTCGTGGCGATGTTCGGCTTCGCTGCAACCAACCGACAAAGCGATACACAGAACACCCAGCGCGACCCTTCCAAGAAGGATCTGCCTCCCTCTATATAATCGTGACATGTAAGTCGCTCGCATATGTCAGCCTATGGAGACGCACGCACTTCTGAACGAGACTCCTACGCGAACACGACCACATCCTGCCTCTCAATGGTGCTGATGCTGAAGGTCATGATCATGACGATGACCATCGTCCACTTTCTTTCCCGTTCCGACAGTCTTCGGCTTCAGCGGGGTAAATCGGGCGCCATACGCATCCTGTTCCGGCAACTTGACGAACACCACAATCACGGTCTCCGGTGTGACCTGAAACTCGCCATTACCCGTCAACATATTCTGTTGTGACGGCTCAAGCTTGACGGTGATTTTGCTCCCGGACTTACCCTGCTGAATGGTCGCCTTACCCTCTCCCCCCTCGGTACGAATCTCTTTCCATACGTGATCGGTCACATGCAGGACCAGCGCTCCATTCTTCGCAATAAGCTCCAGATGATAGGGGCCTGCCGCACGAACCTGCCCGCCATGCGGCGACGGTATTGCGTCCAACGATGCATCGGTATGTGCCCACACAGGCTGGAAGAACAACAGGGGAGCAGCAAGCACCGCCGCAAGAATCGACACCTTCATGTTTTCTCCTCACAAGAAGAATAGATTTGGCAGAGATATTTTCACAGATATCTTAACCTATATCATCCATGAGTACTTTTGTATGAGTCACCGATGCAGCTCAACGATTTCCCCAGAACAATCATGAATAATGCAGGCTAGCTACAACATTTGTCTATTTTTTCTTTTAGGGACTCTCCTCCCGCCTTGACCGCCGCCTCGACATCCGTCGTTTTCTCTGCCAAGAAATGCTCCCCCCGCTCGATAGCCCGATCGAGGGCAGCTCGCGCTTCCTTCGCCTTCTCCAGGACTTCTTCCTCGGCCTTTCTGCCATAACCCTTCAAAGCCCGGCGGGTCTCTTCACCCGGCTTCGGAGCAAGAAGAAGACCTGCCACCATTCCGGCCATGGCTCCCCCTAAAAATGCGAGTGCAACGGCCGGCCCAGAACATGTTGTCTCTCGATTGTCCATAGCGATTCCTCCTTGGGTAAACTGGGTTCTCTTCAATGAAAAGCGAAGGCCATGCCACAGGGTCAGAACGAATCGGTCGGCAATCGTCTTGAATTGGCGAAGATTTCAGACGCCATTCACAGGAGGGAGGAGAACCGCTGGGGCATTCCAGGCCTGACAGAGTGAGTGACCTGAGGCAAAAGGCGACAGGACCTTTCGATCAGAGTGATACGCCAGCCCTACAAGGGCATGCATGAAGCTAACTGATGGGATTAAAGGGAGCCAGTGTGCGGACATAACTCAGTACATCCCAGATGTCTTGATCCGATAACCGATCCCCCCACCCGTGCATCGGACTGAAGAGTACGCCCTGCTTGATCGCCAACAATAATTCCATGTCGGTCTTCGAGCGAGATTTCAGCGCCTGAAAATTAGCCGGAGGAACAATCAGATCTTTGACGTCGCGCCCCAATCCGTCTCCGGAGGTGCCATGGCACCGGACACAGTGCTGTTGGTAGGTTCCCTCGCCTTTCTTGGGATTTCCCGTCAGGGGCTGAGCCATCGCCCATGATCCGGCCAGCATAACAGCCACGACTCCAACCACCATCATGCGTGTGTACATATCGTTGTCCTCCTCTTGGGCTTAACTATGGGGCATGTGCAGCAGCATCAAAATCGTTCCACCTCCTCCAGGATGAACACCAATTTCCCGAGCCCCATCTCACCCCCGATTCGCCGATGAAAACCGGGAACGAGGAGGGCAGCCCCACCTCTGCTCAGGAGGGCAAACCCGAAAACCCAGGGAAGGCCGATTGATTCACCGGTCTCGCCCGCCGAGCGGCCCGACTCGAGCATCCTCGATCGGCTGTTTAATGCTAACCGCACCGCGTAGCTCACCCGTCTTGTACCCAATGGCACGATCAAATGGATACTGCTGCTTCAGCATGATTCGAATCGACTCCGGAATCTGGTCACTCGACCCGTGGCAGAGCAGACATTTCGACTGAACCATAATCGGCTTCATAAACCGGAAATACTGCCCGTCCGGTTCCGTCACAATCTCATGATGCGTCATGCCCGCGATCGTTTTCCCTTTCGCGGCGCGCTCGGTGAATTCAGCCAGCACTCGCTGCTCCCAGGCATCCGGCATCCCGAGCAAGGGATTGCGCACCCGCGTTCCCACACGTGTGACCCGCCAGCCATGCTCCCGCGACAACCGGCCCGCAATATCGGGTGCCAGCTTCGTGCAGACAATGATCGCCTCCACCGGGCCTCGCTCGGTCATCTCCCGTGTCATGGCCTCGCCTAACTCTTCCAGAAAGATCGTGGCTACTTCGGACGCCCCCCGTGCAAGTTCGGTCTGGTCGGCAGAGGCAATACTGGTCGTTATCATGAGCACGACAACACTTCCTGCCAGTGCTCTCATCACACGACATCTGTTCCATGTCATCATGTCAACGCCTCATAGACCTAGGCCACACACCCATTCAATGTTGGTGTTGTCCCCCGCCCTGCACCCCACCTGCATGATCGCCACCGCCACTCCCTCCATGTCCACCACCACTCATGCCGCCACCTCCCATTCCCCCCATCATCCCTCCCATTCCACCTCCATGCTGTGCTCCACTCTTCATTTGTTCATGAACCACACGGTCCGTTTCCCGTTGGTCGGGAGTCAACAGAGCCATGGCGGTGCGCTTACTCTTGATCGCCGTGAATAGGCAGGCCGCTTCTGCTTTTTTCAACTGATCGACTTTTGCCTGGATTGCCGTGAGATCAGTCTGCTCATCTTCCATCAGCGCCTGTAGTTCGAGTTTCGCCACCTTCGCGTCGGCTTCTAACCGGGCTTCTGAACGTTTGAAGTCCAGCTGCAGAGCCTTGACCTTGCTGATTTGTTCCGGCGTCAGCCCGATCTCTTTCGCATGTTTCAACAGATGCTTCAGATAGTGCGCGCTATGGTCGTCTTGTTCCTCCTGATCGTGGCCGCCATGCATCTGGTCATGCATCATTCGCCCCTGGGCCTCATCGGCAAGACCGGAGAGAAAGGTGGCTGCGACTAGACAGGCGACTCCACCCAATACCACAACCCACTGTCTCTTCATCATGATACTCACCTCCCATGTGAATCCGTCCAAGGTCGCTACTCGCTACTATTGGAACGGAGTTGTTGATTCTGTCTCCTGGTCTACATCGGCGGACTTGGCTCAGGAATTCCCGTTCAGCTTCGAGCCAGTCGTCGAGATCACAGCCATTCTGACAGCCCCTCGCTTGGTACCGTTCGAACACGCGTTGCGCAATCAGAACACCGAGATCGTCCAGGGCCAGACCCGTGGTTTCTCTCACGTCTGTGTAATCCGCGCCGGTCGTAACGACCCTCTCCGTAGCAAACTACGGGGGATGTCCACGTTCAAGGAATAAGAATTTCGAAGATAGTCATTGCGAGTGTCATGCCACTCCCTTCGGATAGGCATCACAAGAGAATAAGGGCACAGGCTCAGTGATGACACAGAAAGAGAAGACATGACGGATGGTTTGCCGACGAATACCCCCGCCGCGAGAGGGATCACTCTCGCAAAAGGCAGCAGCCTTCAAAGCGGGCGAGCCATGCAACACTGCAGAACCAGTGAAGCGATAGATGGGTCATTATGGATTTGAGTTGGATTGAGGGCAGCCCTCACCTTCACAACCCCTCATGCCTTCCATGCCCCCCATCTCACCTCTCGACCCGCCGTGTCCCATACCGCCCATGCCACCGTCTCTCCCCATCATGGGCCCCATGCCTTGTCCACGCCCCATCATGCCCGGTCCATGTTCGCCGGCGAAGCCGCGCAGATACTGGATCATGCTCCAGATCTCTTTGTCCGTCAGTTGCCCGCCAAATCCAACCATGCTGGTACCGGCCGATCCGTTCTTGATCACCCAGAATATTTCACCTTCCGTACGATGCCGCCAAAATCCATGGTGCCGGAAATTGCGGGGCGATGGATTCAGCTGGGCCGCCAACGGCCCATTGCCGTCCCCATCTTTTCCATGACAGTTGAAACACGCCCCCTTCCCGGCATAAAGCAACTTGCCCTGCTCGACAGTTTCCTGGGATTTCGGCAACGGGTTCGTGAGTGCGCGCGCATCGGCCAGCTTATCGGCCGGCACCAGCGACTGCATCATGTGCCGCTCAGCGGCCACGGCGGGAACGGCAAGGGAAACAATGACGGCGATCAATGGGAACATATTCAGTTTCATCAACTTCCTCCTCTCACAGGATGCCGAAATAGTCCGCCAGCGTCGCTCTCACATCGTTCAGATCTTCAACGCACCGACACCGCTTACGGGGCAACATTCGATTCGATATCGACTCCAAGGCCAATCCAGGCCCGCAGCAGATCGTGCCGCGTGATCGAATAGACGATCTTGCCGTTCCTCTCGATCGGCAGGTTGAGAAGCCGCTTATCTTCCATGAGCTTCACCGCCTCATCGAAACTCGTCTCATCTGTCACGGCGATGCGGTCTTTCACCATAATGTCCTCTGCGGCCAGCCGGTTCAGATCCTTCCCCGCTTCCAGCGCCCGAAGGATGTCGAACTCGCTGATGAATCCGGCGAACCTCCCCTCGCCGTCGACCACCGGCGCTCCCGGCGTATGCGTCGTCAACAACTCAACGGCGATCCCCATCGCATTCTGTTTTCGAGTAAACACCAGATCGTTCGTGGCACGCACTTGTCCAATCGTCTTGAACCCCCCGGCAGGAACACCCGGCCTGGCTAACGTGGTCATAGCACCCTCCTCTTGATGTTGAATCGTTGCGTAATCACAAATCCTTCTCCTCATCGAGCAGCAACGCTGCCTCGACGGCTCGTATGTATGGGTCAGCAACCTCTATGCCAATCGGGAAAAATCAGAGTTCCAAATAGCCTTGGATTAACAGCGTGTTCAGTAATGGGCATATTGGTCTCGTTCTATCGTGCTTGCGGGACTGGGGAGTCTTGCAACGATCTGGGCAGGCAACTGAGGCAAAATGCAACGGTGGGCGCACCCGGCATGAATACGGCAAACTTGGAAAATGAACCGTGATTGGATGAGTCAAACGCAGAAAAGTTTCTTGCTGCAGCGTATTACAAATCCAGCACAACCATCTTGCGGTGGAATCGAGTGATCACGTTGGGGTCCGGCGCCAGGCGAATGGGAGCTTCGTCTTTGCCGTTGTAGGGCAACAAGTTCAACACGTACCGGAGACTTTCCAAACGCGCCGCCTGCTTATCGTTCGCTTTGACGATAATCCAGGGGCTGTACGTCGTGTGCGTTTTGCTGAACATCTCCTCTTTGTAGCGGGTATAAGAGTCCCACAGCTCTTGCGCCTTGTCATCGACCGGGCTCAGCTTCCATTGCTTGAGTGGATTCTGCCTGCGCGCGTCGAATCGCTTCGCCTGCTCTTCCTTGGAAATGGAGAACCAAAACTTGATGATGGTCACCCCGTCTTCGTAGAGCATATGTTCGAATTCCGGAACCTGCTGCAGAAACCGCTGATGTTCCTTCTTGCTGCAGAACCCCATCACCGGTTCAACCACCGCGCGGTTGTACCAACTGCGGTCGAAGAACACGATCTCGCCCTTGTTGGGCAGCTGTCGGATATAGCGCTGAAAGTACCACTGCCCCCGCTCTTCATCCGACGGTTTGGGCAGCGCGACCACTCGCATGGCGCGAGGATTCAGATGCTCGGTGAACCGGCGGATCGTGCCGCCCTTCCCGGCCGCATCGCGCCCTTCGACCAGGATCGCAATCCGTTCGCCTTTGTTTTGTACCCACCGTTGAAGCCTGACTAATTCAACTTGTAATTGCCGCAACTCTTGCTCGTACAGCAGTGTCTTGCGCACCTCCTCGATATCGACAGCTTTACTCTCAAGAAGCTTAAAAAAACCTTTTCTCGTGTTGATTCTTCGGAGATCGTCCGCGGTCAAGCCGTGGCCCGGTTCGCCGATGCGTCCAAGCTCCTGGCCGACCAGCCCGCTGAGCGAAACTCGGTAACCGTCTCCTTCCCGCGGCACCATTGTAGGAATGGCCTCCAGCTCATTGGCATCGAGACGCCCGTCCTGTTCGATGGACTGGCCAAGGTGCGCCTCAGCCCGCCGACCCGTTCGGCCTTTTGATTTTCCGGTCGATTCGCCATCGGCTGACATACAAAGACTCCTCCATTTTTTGCAGAATGAAGCTCCCCGCAGTAGCCTGCTCCGCCTTCGTACCGAAGTGGCTACGAAGGCCTGAAGCTGCGGGGTATCCCGCGAAATTCTCCGAAGCCACCACCCTCCTTCGCCAAGGCTACGGAGGGTTCTCCTCACCTTCATGCCTCGCAGCTTGCTGCGAGGCACTCGGCGAAGGAGAATCAGAATGCGACGTTGCGATCACGTTCAGCAACGGCCTTGATGTAGTCTGCCATGCCTTTGATCGTGGCGCCAGAAACAAGATCTCCCGAACCGATCTGCCGCGCCACAGCACAGGCCCCGCAGACCCAGATGGGAATATTCGCCGCTTGGACGGCTGTCAGCAGATCTTTCATTGGCGTCAGATTCACCCCCGTCACGTGATCGGCGGTTCCTTTGCGCCCGAGCGTGACCGCTTCATTCCAAAGCCAGAGCACGACCTCATGCCCTTGCTCCTTCGCAACCTTCGCCGCCATGAACGGCAGCGTCGCCATCGTCGGATCGTCCGTCCCTCGACTTCCAGACACAATGAATGTCGCCATGAGTTTAACTCCTTGTCGTTCGCGTTTCTATTTCTTCTCACTCTCGCTCCTGACCCTTCACACCTCACATCCTACTTGGCTAATGAACGAACGTAGTGAATCAGCTGCCACACCTGCTCATCCGGCAACCCGGTAAACGCCATCATCCCCGTTCCTGGCGACCCATTCTTGATGATCCAGAACAGCTGCCCATCGGAAATGTCCTTCATCATCGACCCACACGTGAAGTTACGCGGCGGCGGCACCAAGGCTGCCCCCATGGGTCCCTTGCCGTCACCCTGTTCTCCATGACACATCGCACAAGCAACGGGTTGTGCCGTCTTGAGGAACAATGCTTTCCCTGCCTGAATGGCTCCGGCGGAAGCAGAGAGCGGATTCGTCTTGGCCAAGAATTCGTCCGGCGCCTTGGCCGTCTTGCGCGGTTGCACACAAACCCCTCCCTGCCCCCCGCTCGGAGCGGTGGCCATGTCTGGCGCCCCCTTAAACGTCGCCTTCACATAGGCGATCACATCGGCCACACCCTGTTGACCGATCGTCAAATTCCAATAGGGCATGTTCGGCGATTTGCCTACTGCCGGCCCGCCATGATTGATGACGTTGTAGAGATATTCGATCGGGAGCTTTTCAAATGGAATGTTGGCATGAATCGCCGGCTTGGGTTCCAGACCGGAAGCTGCCGGTCCGTCGCCTTTGCCCGTCGCGCCGTGACACTGCGAACAATACTCCTTATAGATGACCTTCCCCCGATCCACGCTGGCCATCTCGAATTCACGGCTCGTCCAGGGCTCGTAATACGTGAAGTCCTTTACTCCCTGCACCATGAGGAACCCGATCACCGCGCGGAGCTGTGGCTCTGTCGCATCGGCCAGAAACTCGCCGCTGTGCGGCGTGAAGTCTTGTGGATTCTGCCCGAATCGGAAGAGCCAATCCTGGTCGTACCGCTGTCCTGCCGCAACAAGCGACGCGCTCTGCGGACCCCCGATGATCTTGCCGTTCTCTTCGATCACGTGACAACCGAGACAAGCGTGCGCCTTGAACGCCACCCCACCGAACGTCGCGTCGAACTTCGTCACCTTCGAGCGATCGAACGCACCGACCTTCACGCGCGAATCCTTATTGTGCTCAGCAAAGTAGTCGGCAATGGCGTTGGCCTCCGGCTCAGTCACCATTGGATGCCTCGAAGGCACCTCGGTCAGATCCCATCGATAGCCTTTGGCATATAATGGGGCTTCCTTGCCCGTCAGCCACTGGATCAACCAGGGTCGTTTGTACTTACTGCCGGCCCAGATGAGGTCTGGCGCCCTCAGATTGAAGCGAGAATCCGGCTGACCTTCCAGTCGGTGGCATTGCACGCACGTCTGCTGGATGATGTCTTTCGCGCGCGCTTGATCGCTCGCACACGATAGCTGCGGGGACGACAGGAGTCCCAGCAACGCGAGTGCAGCGCTTCCAATAACCACCCGGATTCTCACATTCAACATCGCTGTTCCTTTCACAAGGGTTTCTCCGCACGAGGATGGGGATTGAGTTCGATCGCCACGCCGGCAGGCACCGCAAGAGATTGATGCACGGTGCAGCCATGTGCCACTTTGAGCAGCCGCTCGCTCTGTTCGGTGGTGATGCGATGCGGCAACTGAATCGCGAGTGTGATATGCCCCACCCGATGCGGCTGTTCCGCCATGGTCCATTCCGCCTCGATGCGCAGCCCTTTGGTCGAGATCTGATGGCGGTCGCAGTAGCGGCCCACGAAATACCCGACACAACTGGCCAGCGAACCGACGAAAAGTTCGACAGGGCTCATGCCGGCATCCTGGCCCCCATCCTCGACCGGCTGATCGGTCACGATCCGGTGCTTGCCGCTCGTAATGTCGTACCGAGTTCCGCCATGGTAGCTCACGGTGAGTGTCATCGCGCACCTCCTGAATTAGGTAATCGCACTGCAAGCCAGATACAGGCCATACCCAGAGGTATTGCGATCCAGATGCCGTGAATTCCAGTCGCGTCTGGAATCGTCACCGCCCCATATCGACCGATGGTCATCAGAGACTCTTCGACATCAGGAAACAGGAAAGCGAATGCGAGCGCTCCGCATAATCCGCCCAACACAGTGACCCAGGCATCCGGCTTACCCTCTGCGCAGGCTGCGAGTGCCGTACCGGGGCAGTATCCCGTCAGCGCAAATCCTACACCAAAGATCGCGCCAGCGATCACGAGCCCGAGGAGATAGAGTTCTTTCACTTTCATATTGGCGAGGCCGAACAGGTCCAATAGATGCACTCCCATGAGCCCGACGCCGATGGCCATCAAAATCAGCTTCATGATGGTCAGATCCTTCAATCGTAGCGCGTTGACGATCTTGGTATGACTCGACGCGCCGGAGAGCTGGAGCAGGGCTCCAAACACCGCCCCGAGCGCCAACCCCAGTGCGAGTGTCAACATCCTGGCCCTCCGTCCCGATAAAGTACGCGCGCCGTGATAATCCCGCTGATGAAGAGTGCCGCCGAAAAGACAAAGGAACTGATGGCCAATTGAGATATCCCACTGATCATGTGCCCGGAGGTGCAGCCGCCGCCGAAGCGGGCGCCGAAGAGGAGGAGAAATCCGCCGAAGAAGGACCACACCAACCGATTCCCAGGGTTCGGGCCGAACCGTTTTTCCCATTCGACCGGCACGACTCTGGTGGTGAAGCGAGCGGTAACCATCGCTGCCATCAACGCCCCGAGTGGAATCCCCAACACAAAGAAGAACTCGTAGGTGACCAACGTCCATCCTTGCGCGGTCTTGGCCAAGTAGGAACTCCTCGATGCCACGTCCGGAAGCACAGCGTGCAGAAGCACGCCGTCCAACACGACGTACTGCGCCGACACCCCGATGGGTTGGACCAATGCAACAGCGACGATCAAGACCAGACCGATTCCGATTCCACCGGCCCACCATGAGAGTACCGGGCTCGCATCCTCGTGAGACGTGTCAGGACGATTCGGAATGTTTTTCTTCATCTCAGCTTCACGGTTTAATATAGACCCAGCCCTCTTCTTGTAATGCCATCAGACGGACCATAGCGGGAACCGTTCGATCGACCTGATCGAGCAAATCCGCCCGCGTAAGACCCAGAGCTTTCATCGTATTGGAGCAGGCGGTGAACTCGACATCATAGGCCATCTTCAGTTGCGCCAGTTCCGGCGCCAACGTCGAATCTTTTTTCGTCAACAGCGGCAGCCCGGCGCCATGCACGACCAACTCCACACGCAGGTGCTCACGGCCCACTTCCTTATAAAGATTACGGATATTATTCAACGCGCCTCGTTGCACCTTCTCATCGCCTGAATTGAGGTGCATGACCACTCGATGCGGGTTCTGAGACGTCTCAGCCGCTCCACTGAGCCCTGCAACAGAAGCACTCAGTAGGCTGACGAGAAGTGTGACGAGCATCACGTTCATCGTGACAACACCACCCTCGCAACGTTTACGCCTAGCAGGATGCGGAAAAACTCGATTTATACGTAGAACGCCAATGGCATCGTACCGATGGCGCTGAGATCAACATAGTCGCAGGATGATCAAAAAGGCTGTCCAGCAAGGCCGCAGCGAGCGAAGAGGCGAGGAGGTACCAACCGCACTTTGTGTGGCCGTTCGCCCGCAAAATGGATCTTGGCGAACGGAACATATCCTCCAGTACTTCCGAGCCTCTGAGCGATGCGAGAACGCCGCTGGCGGACTTTTTCAGCATCCTGTTAGTACGGCGCATCCGCAGGCTTGCCGCCCTTCGGCCAATCATGCACTTTACCGGGAAAATCCGGCCTCGGCTGGGCATTGATATAGGCGGCCACATCATAGGCGTCATCATCCGACAGGCTCCAACCCCAGCTACGCGGCATGTTCGCTTTGATGAAGGCGGCAGCCACACTCACCCGCGCCATGCCCGCGCCAATGGTGTAGGACTGAGGACCCCAGACCGGCGGCGCGACCATCGTCCCTTGGCCATCGGAGCCGTGACAGAAGGCACATTTGCTCGCGAACACGGTCTTCCCGTTGCCTGCATCGAGCGGGCGACGTGACTCAATGCGCTGGAGGCCCCGCCAGGATATTTTCGCACCGGTCGGCACGCCGCGTGAAAGCCAGGTGATATAGGCGACGACGGCCTGTAGCTTGGAGCTGTCCGGTGGAAATGCCTGCCCATTCAAGCTCCGCTCCATACATTCGTTGACACGATCGGCGAGCGTATTTACTTTCGCGCTGCGAGGGCGATATTCGGGATAGATTGCGGCAAGGCCGACGAATGAGGCGGCGTTTGGATTGAGCCCGCCGTCGAGATGACAGTTGGTGCAGTTGAGGCGATTGCCAACATAGGGGCGAGCATATTCTTGCGTGTTGACGACGATCTCATAGCCGAGTCGGATCTGTTCACCCAGTTGACTGCCCAGAATAGTGTCGGGGGAAGGCGGAGCGAATTCTATCGGCGCGCGAACAGTTTGGCTGGTCGCTCGAAGCTCGTCAGTCGTAACCCGAGCCTTTTCACCTGAGCAACTTGCGAGCGCTATCATTCCGAGAACAGCCGGCAATAGCCATACCATGCCTCTCTCTTGTGCCAAGACCGTGCCATTATCAAGAGGAACCGGCCTATCCTTTACTCCTGTCAAATCACATGATTAGCCGTAAGCCTCCGAAAGCCCTGGAGCTAAAAGCCACAGCGCTGACCCAGTGATTGTTGCGAGATGCCACAGAAGGCTGGCGAGGGGCGAGAGGAGCGAGACGGACGGGACAGGAAGTGCTGAGTGCTGAGGAGAGGCGGACAGAGAAGGACGGGATGGAGAAGGATTCCAAGTTTCCGGGACTCAGAACCGAGGGGGACACGATCCGAAGTTCGAAGGCTCTAGGCGCTTCAAACTTCGGATCGCACCTTTTCTTCCTATCTGACTAAGCGAGCCTTTATTCCTTCACAATCACGCCGCACGCGATGCGGGGTCCGCCCGGTGCATCCTTTGTCACAGGATCAGGCAAATACTTATCGTCGAACTCATGGATGATGAAGGCGCTCCCATCCTTATCGAGGAGAGTGTTCAGTCCATCGGATAGTGTCACTCGACTCGTGATGGTATACAGCGACCCCTTCTGGTCATCGTTCACGGAGAGGTTCTGGAGATCGCCGAGATGGTAGGGGTGGTTCCCTAACCCAGAGGTGACGTTCGCTTCCGGATTGATTGCCGCATCGACATTCCCATCAAAGTGTCCCTTGGCTGCAGCGAAGGGCTCGCAGTTGCCGACCTCGTGAATATGGATCGCATGGCGTCCCGGCTTCAACTTGCTGTCCGGCGCGCCAGTGAGCTTCAGCTTGATCGTGACGCGCCCCTCGTACTTCTCGTAGAGATGCGCCTCTCCCGTAATGCCGGGGCCGGCGATGATCGCTTTCGCGTGCACAGGTTTTTCGACCTTGCCTGTGTAATAGGACGAGCAGCCGGCAAGCGGCACAAGCGCCGACACCACAATTGCAGTTCCCACAAGTATTCGATTCATACAGCCTCCTTCGTTAGCCAACAGTCAGAACACACGACTTTCCCTATTAAGAGCCGAGCGCAAAGATATTCTCACAATGGCACTCAGTCCACAACCATTCAGTCATCGATGTATCACATTCGGTTCTCGCGCGCCTATCCTAATAGAATGCTGCGGGAAGGATGTATCGTATCGCCCGACTTCTCGCATGTCATATCTGGCCTGTCACATCTACCGTTCTGCTGAAAATCGATATACATCATGACAGGTGGTACAGCGAGCCGTCATGCTCGAGAGCCGTTGGAGAATCTGTTGTGAGGTCTCTTTGTTCGCGATCGCATCCGCCAACGCATCCATATCGTGATGAATCGACATGCCCATCTGCTTGAACGGCAGCGGCAGCTTTGCCATCAGCGCCGGATTTACATCCTCCGCCATGTGCATTCCTGCCGAGCGGGCCGCCTGTTCCATCTGGGTTCGATCCACAGCCTGGTTCTGGCCAGCCAGACCTGTCACAACACCATGAACCGCCTTCAGGAGCAGACGCATCTCGCCCAGGATCAGGTCTCGCTCTGCCGACGCCAACATGATTTGTGTCCGTCCGTCTGTGCCTTGCGTCGTCACCCCCTGCACGAAAAACCAACCGGCAACCCCAATCGTCACGATCCACAGCCCCAATGTGATCCAACAGAGCGTCGATTTCATCGGAGCCCGCTGCCCATGCCGCCGGTTTGTTCAGGAGCCAGGGTTCTCACATAGGCAAGCGCGTCCCAGATCTCGTCGTCTGTGAGTGACTCCCTCCAGGCTCCCATCGCTGTATTCGGCTTGCCATCATGCACGCTCTTAAATAACCTCGCATCCAGCTTCCCTTGAACTGCCGACGACGTGAGGTCGGCGACCGGAGGATTAAACTTCATTTGCCCATCTCCCTTCCCATCAACCCCATGGCACCGAATGCAGGTCGTTGAATAGATGACTCTGCCGCTGAGCACATCGCGCTCCGGCTGAGATACGTTTAAATCCTTCAGGCTCAGCCCTCCGGCGTTTCCCAACCCCGTGATCCCGGCAAACACCAGCACAGCGACCCCGACAATTACAGCTTTCATCGCATCGCCTCCCTACCTTCTTATCCGTTAGATATCATTGCGAGTGAGATGCCAGCCAAGCGTGGAAATGTGAGCAGCTAAAGCTCAGCACAAACAATGCGTTAGGAGAGGGGGCCCGGAGACGACGCCGACAGAGCCCCGCAACTGGCGAGAAAGACCCCGCAATCATCCGGTCACTGTCGCAAGACGCCACAGAAGAAAGGCACTGCCACGCTACGGAAAACCAATTTGGACAGAGTAGAATATCGATGCCTGCACGTCTGGGACAAGCCTGGTCTGTCTGGTTCAACCAAATAAACGAGGCAAACCAGAGAAACCAGATGAACCGGGTTAAGCTTGCAGTGACAACTCATAGGGGGTTGGCTATACTGCTAGGGCGATAGCAGACTCTGAACAGAGAGGTGACAGTTCCATGGCAAAGAACAGCTACACGGCCATTGTGGAAAAAGACGGCGACCTCTATGTGGCGCTCTGTCCCGAACTGGACGTGGCCAGCCAAGGAGCGACGATTGAGGGCGCGACAACCAATCTCAAAGAAGCGGTCGAATTGTTCCTTGAAACCGCGGACGCGGCGGAAATAAAACATCGGCTTCATACCGAAGTGTTCATCACACGCTTCGAAGCGGCGCATGGGTAAACTGCGCGTTCTTTCCGGTCGAGATGCCTGCAGGATTCTTGAAAAACACGGCTTTCGCGAGGTCAGGCGACGCGGCAGTCATGTGGTGATGCAGCATAGAACCGACGCGGGGACCGTCACAGTCCCGATTCCTGATCACCCGGAACTCGCCATCGGCACACTCCTTTCGATCATCCGGCAGAGCGGCATCGCCCGCATAGAATTCGAGTCCTGACACGTAACCGATCCGCTCCCCGCCGCATCGGCTTCCGCACGTAAACGAAGACTAGTTCCGCTTCCGAACCGTGCCTATCACCCTTCTTGTTCTACCGCTCTTAGTCTTGCGGCCCCCGGGCAATTGATGTATATACGATAATGTGTTTGCCTGGGACATTCCGAAGTCCATTGCCAACTTCGAGAAACATGCGTTCCATTTGAGGAAGCAGCCACAGTCTTCGGCGATGCCAACGGACTTGACTGGGACGACGTGGCACATTCCCACCAGGAGCAGCGGTTCAAGCGACTTGGCCTATCGGTGAGCAAGCGGCTGTTGCTCGTGGTGTATACCGTACGGAGGATGGAACATGAAAAAGAAAAATTTAGGATCATCAGTGCGCGGCCAGCGAGCCGGCGGGAGCGCCAAGCCTATACCCGACTCACAGATTGATTTCTCGAACACCCCGGAGTCTACAGAGGAAGAACTCCGGCGCGCGCGTCGGGTCGGCAGACCGGCCAGCGGCATGGCGAAGCAGTTAATCGCCATTCGTCTCTCACCGCGGCTATTGAGCCAGCTCAGAAAGATGGCTGCCAAGCAAGGGAAGCCCTATCAGTCACTGATTCATGAGCTCTTAGAAAAGGCCGCCTCCAAAGCCGCGTGAGAGGCATCTTGCCTGCCCCCATCCTTATCGCTCTTCATAGAGGGTACTTGTCATTTCAGAAATGGAAGCATATCCTTCCGCAATCAACATCGTAAGGCTCTCATGGCTAAGTACCCAAAGATCGAGAAAGGATTGTCCCACCTTTCTCAAGATGACAGTCTCCGTGGCACAACGATCCAACTTATTACTGGCGCACTACTGTCCGCCGGTCTTCTTCTCAGTGGAACCCCCTCGGCTGAGGCGAAGTTGATAGCTTCGCCAACGCTCTCTGCTCCGTCAAGCCAAGGCAATGCCATCGTGCTTACTCCTAGTTCAGGAATGACTACGCAAGGAAGCACGATGTTAACTGGTCATCATTCTCACAGCTCTCACGCTTCCCACGCCTCTCATCATTCACATTATTCCTCACGGTAGCAGAGGAGACAAAAGACTGTGTGGCCTGGGTTAGGAACTGATACCCTAGGTGAGTACGCACAAGTTCTGATTGATCGCGAACTATACGGCGACACGGCGATCTTCAAGACCGCCTATTGGTTTACCGACCGTTTTTATATCTTCCTCGATAGTACACCCGACAATCGCCTCTCGGTGGAGTTACGGCCCAAGGTTGCTTCTCCGCCTATCGACCTTCAGGCCGCATGCGCGGAGTTTTGCAACAGCCTGGTGGACTTTCGTGTTCGTGGAATGATCCTCAACGAAACGCAGGCCGTCAGAGAGGCTCTCGTAACCAAAGCGTTCATGGAGGGTATTCCGAAGCCACAGACAGACAACGACCAATCACCCTCTGGTACTTCGTAACTTCAGAGTCGGGGACTTCATCAGATGGCATCCTTCGACTCTTCCAGTCCTCCTGCGATTTCACGAACCGTGAATCTCACAATTTACTCACGAAGCGCACTCGCAACCACTCAGGCAGCTTTTAGGGAGCACTGCCGCGTGTCTACCGTCCCAGTCTCTAGCAATCGTCTGCTTGTATCGATCGTGCCCCTGATGACGACACCCGAAGAAGTCAGGACCATGCTGCTTGAGTTCTGGAATTATTACCTTGATCGAAGCTGTCAGGAGAAGTTGGGGTAAAGCAGACGCGTATGACTCACAAAGAGTTCCAAATAATTCAGGAGTATGTGTCTCCAGTGAGGACCTATAGTCTTATGCCCTTCCGGTTCATGCGCCTGGACAGGGGCTCTGTTCTGCTCACGAATGATTGGGGAGAGTTCAAAATCATTGCCCCCGACACCTTCGAGCGGTTCATTCATAAGCAGCTCGATACAACCGGCACAGACTACCTCGACTTACGAGCCAAGTACTTCATCTCAGACACTCGTTCCTCCGATCACCTCCGGGTAATGGCGTCCAAGTACAGAACCAAGAAATCCTTCTTGGAGGGATTCACCAAACTCCATCTCTTTGTGGTCACACTACGCTGCGATCACTCTTGTCCGTACTGTCAGGTGTCACGCCAGAGCGAAGACAAGACACGATATGATATGACGCCTGAGATGGCAAATAGAGCCGTAGACCTCATGTTGCGCGTCCCCGCCCGCGCGGTCACCTGTGAGTTTCAGGGAGGAGAAGCCCTCCTGAATTTTCCGTTGGTCCAGGACATTGTGCTGTACGCAACAGAGAGAAATCGGTCAATCGGAAAATTCATCAATTACGTCATCTGTACGAACTTATCGAATCTCACTGATGCTCATCTGCTGTTCTTCAAAGAGCACAACATCAAAATCTCCTCCTCGCTAGACGGACCCGCCTTCCTCCACGACCACAATCGGCCCTGCAGCCGAGGAAGTTCACACGCCTTTGTGGAGCACAACCTCCGTCGAGCCCAAGAGGCACTAGGGCAGGAGAATGTATCGGTATTGATGACGACCACGAAAGAGAGCCTGGCGCATCCCAGGAAGATCATCGATGAATATCTGCGACTGAATCTGGGGTCCATTGTCCTGCGCTCGCTCAGTCCGTTTGGCTTCGCGACCAAAACCATGAAGACTATTGGATATTCCAGCGAAGAGTTCGTCGAGTTCTATAAAAAGGCATTGGATTACATCATTGAACTCAATAGACGCGGGCATTCGTTCGCGGAGGGATATGCCACGTTAATTCTGACAAAAATCCTGACGCCCTTTCCAAACAGCTATGTAGATTTGCAGTCCCCTGCGGGCGCTGGGTTCAGTGCGGTGGCCTACAACTATGATGGGGTGGTCTATGCGTCCGACGAAGCGCGCATGTTGGCAGAGATGAACGATACGAGCTTTCGACTTGGCAACGTGCTCGACAATTCCTATGAACAGATATTCTTTGGCGAACGCATGCAGGCCATCGCTGCTGCGTCCTGCAACGAAGCGTTGGCTGGCTGTGCGGACTGTGCGTTCCAGCCCTACTGCGGCGCCGACCCTGTCTATCACTATGCAACCCAAGGCGATATGATTGGCAACCGTGCGTCGAGCGGATTCTGCAAGAAGAACATGGCGATCATTCGGCACATTTTTGAGTTGCTTCGACAGGCTGATACTGAGACTGAAGAAATCTTTTGGTCCTGGATTCATCAGGCCAACAGAGAGGAGATGAAATTGCCCAAAGTCCCATGGCTATCAAACTAACCACCTACGGCAATACAGCCGGTCTGAATCATCGCTTCACAGTGCGGCTGGCTCGTGACTGCTCTGCTGAGGCCATGAATCAGGCAGACCTGGCTCTCGTTGCCCCTCTAGCAAAAGAGAGTGCTGATCTAGCACAGTACAAAAGTTTCGCTGCCGTTATCACAGATTCACCTGTGCTGTTCGACAAGCTAGCAGCTGCAGGCATCCCAGCAGTTCGCGTGCAGTCTACGGAAGGATACAGAGAGGGGTATATCGTCACTATAGAACCCGGTTCAGGTTTCATTCGGACTATCTTTAGGCCTGAGTCGCCTCACAACACCATTTTCACCACAGACAGATGCAATAGTAACTGCATCATGTGCTCTCAACCACCGAAAGAAGTTGACGACAGTCATCTCGTCGAGGAGAACCTCAAGATGTTGTCTCTAATCCAGTCGTCTCCGGAATATATGGGGATAACCGGTGGCGAGCCCACTCTGCTGGGTCCCGATCTGATTCGACTCCTTCAGGCCACGAAAAACAAACTGCCTGCGACCCACATCCACATGTTGACGAATGGGCGTCTGTACAAAGACCTTAGCTTCGTCCGCCGTATTGCAGACGTGAACCACCCTTCGTTCATTTCTGCCATCCCTCTCTATGCTGACGTGGCCGGAGTCCACGATTACATCGTTCAGGCTCATGGTGCATTCGATGAAACGGTGGAGGGATTGTACAATGCTGCCGAGGCTGGGCTAGCAGTCGAAATTAGGATTGTGCTGCACAAACAATCCATTCCTCGGCTCAAACAGCTCGCCGAGTTCATCTATTGGAATTTCCCTTTTGCCGTACACGTTGCCTTCATGGGGCTCGAGAATATGGGGTACGTGAGGAAGAATTGGGATAAGTTGTGGATCGACCCAGTCGATTACATGGACTCACTTGGTGAAGCTGTGAAATATCTCTACCTCCGTCGCATGAATGTCTCCATCTACAACTTGCAACTCTGCTTGCTCCCCCAATCGCTCTGGAGCTTTGCACGTAAAAGCATTTCCGACTTCAAGAATGAATACCTTGAAGTCTGTGCTCACTGCACAGTCCGAGATCACTGTAGCGGATTGTTCCTTTCCCAGGTCAACAGGCATAGCGAGCATATTCATGCTCTGAGTGTCATCTAACTCCTAACCACTTAGGGCGAATCATTCAGACAGACGAAGGGGACGACACACTAACAAGGCGGCTGTCTTGGAATCAGACTTCTTTGCGATGTTTTTGAAGCTCTGGTCATCTAAAATCAGTTTTAGAAATTAATGCAAAAACAAAGAAAATGTACCGGGAGTCTTTTTTCGCCGCACAGTCCGCGGCTCTTCTCCTTTGAACGCAAGCCAGATGGTCTCCCCCTGCGCGTGTCCAGCAAGTTTACATATGCTCCTTCCAAACTCGTTCGTCGCCTCTCAGGGGATGGGGACTGATTGATCTTCCACTGCGCGCGTCCAACGAGGGCCTTCTGAGGCCGCGCGTTGCGCGAGCACAGAAGATCATCAGGCTGCATCCCCTCCTCTATTCCGGGAGCACAGGACCAATGTGGGCGTCCGCCCAATCCTTTCATCGTGGGGGCTCTGCGAGCAAGAAGGGCACCTGACCGCTCCATCCCATCCGCCAGCAGGCGCTTCCAGAAATATCGGGGCCGAGGTATCCTGCGCCAACTGTTCCTGAATCGATGATCGTGAGGGAAGACTTTGCGCCGCAAGAATCGCTACGACACTGCCGATATTGACGAGAGCCAATTTGAGCCAGGCTCTCGCCGTCGCGTGTTGAAGAATCTGCTCGGCATCACCAGTAGGCGAAAGATGGATCAACTCGAAGGGCGCGAACAGGTGCGCTCGCTCGAAGACGTGGCGGCATTCTTCGATAAGGATCACAGGTTTATCGCAGCCGATGTCTGCCGTATTCACCAAGTCTAGTGGGCCGAATCTATTCCTGGGCAGGCCGTTACCGGCAAGTGAATGTGAAGAAAGATGAGTTCCCGTTTGCTGCGGCTGCGCAGATCCAGAAACTCATGGCTGACTTTGAAGCAGGCCCACTCAGACGGCACACACCCTGCCGTCCCACATCGATCGAAAGACTTGCCGCATCTCTGGCCGAGGTGCACGTTGAACTGGTCCTCATCCATCCGTTCCGGGAAGGGAACGGAAGAACCGCTCGAATTCTGGCTGTGCTCATGGGGCTACAAGCGGGGTTGCCCGCTCTCGCATTCGACAAGTTATCCGGGAGGAAACGGCGCCAGTATTTTGCTGCGGTGCAGGCGGGGCTGGATCGCGATTACGATCCCATGGCGAAACTATTTACAGCGGTGATCGAGAGGACCTTATAGATTCACGAGAAGACGTAAGGTGTGGTGAAAATTTTGGTTCAGAGAGCAAGTCGGCGGGAGTGAGCTTGACACCCTCGACATCCGTAGAGGTACACACGGTCATCTGAAACATCGCACGGCGTTTGGCAGGGTCACGGAGGTGGGGATTGGTTCTGGTCAGTGAGCGCTTCAGCATGCGGTCAGTATAGCATGGTCCGTGTTCGGCGTCTGCCATTTGCTTGGACTGCAAGCCACGTTGCCACGCTTACTCCATCAAAGATTCTCGAATTGCCTCACTCTAGCAAGCTGCAGAAAAACCATTTCGTCTCAGCAGAGCGTTGATGGTCCGGATGCGTGGGACAACCGAAGAACCGTCACGGCAGGATGCTCAAAACGTTTGTCCAGCAAGGCCGCAGCCGATGAAAGCACCGGAGGCGTAGCCTCTGGGCTACGTTGAGGATGCTTTCGAGGTGAGAACGCTGCTGGCGGACGTTTTCAGCATCCTGCTATCGGATCGTCGCCTCCAAGCTCACCTTGGCCTTCATGGAATTGGAAATCAGACAGTTCGCCTCAGCTTTCTCGATCAACTCCTTGGCTTTGGCCGCATCGGCGTTCGCCGGGAGCGTAATGGTGGGCTTCAACGTGATGGCCGTGAACTGAAATTTTCCATCGACCAATTCCAGCTTCCCTTCGGCCGCACTCTCATACGAGGTAAAGGCCAGACCTGCTCGCTCCGCCACCGCCAAGAACGTCGTCATCAGACAGATATTGGCTGACGCGACGAATAAATCCTCAGGCGACCAGATGCCGTCGTGGCCCTTGAACTCAGGCGGCGTTGCAACCTGGACATCCGGTTTACCCGCGCAGGAAATGACTCCCTTGCGTTGCTCCGTCCATTTCACTGATGTGTGATAGGTATACGACTTCGGTCTTGTCTCCACAGCTCCATCCTCTCTTTCCTTGGTTCGCTCTCGAACATTTCATCTGTTACTGTCCGCCCATCACGATTCACGTCGACAAAATCGTCATGATTTACGAGCCGACGCGCCGACAAGCTGGGAAAGATCGTACTGAAGCAGCTCGCCGATTCGGTCGATGCTCACATCCGCCGGCTGGTAACTCTTGAGCTGGTGAGGATCGTGCGCATAGTGCCCCTGCCGCGGGAATACGGTGGTCACCCGCGCGCCCCAGATCTTCTTGACCGCCGTGAGGATTCTGAGCTTGTCGTCGACCAGCACATAGTGATCGCCCGGATACCGCCGCTCGACATCGTCGAGTTCCTGTTCTTTGTGGATGTAGATCAGCACATGGCCATCCACAGCCTCGAAAAGACCGGACCTTTCGATTTTTCTCGGTTGGAACACCACGTCCCCATCCGACAAGATGACCGCCTTTCCCCATTGCTTCACGTGCTCCACCGCATCGAGCGCATTCGGAAACAATCGATTCGCGAATGGATAGTTCACCAGAAAATGAGAGACCGTCAATACTTGTGGATCGCGGGGATGCTCGACCCGAAAGCGCTGGAGCGCCCCCAAGTAGTCGGCATACCCGAGCTCCGTTCGCAACCGCTCGAAGATCGCCCAGTAGTTTTCCTGCCGTTCGTGCCCCACCGTCTGTTCAAGATGACGCTTAAGATCGGCCGTCACCCGATCGTTGTCGAGGAGGGTATTATCGACATCGAAGAGGAAGACGACATTCGTTGTTGCCATTGGTGCACCTCTCATCTGTATCGAATTCGTGGATCTGCATGCCTCAGACTGCCCCGCTCCATCGCCAGTTGCGGATCTCCGGCATGTCCTCGCCGTATTTGGCAATGTACTGTTTGTGCTCGAAACGCTTGTCACGCAAGGCCTGTTTGGCATAGTCCGCACGGGAACCGCGCAGAGGGATTCGGTCGATGACGTCAGCGACTAGATGAAAACGATCGAGATCGTTCATCACCACCATATCGAACGGGGTCGAGGTTGTCCCTTCTTCCTTGTACCCGCGCACGTGTAGGTTCTTGTGGTTAGTACGTCGGTAGGTCAGTCGGTGGATCAACCAGGGGTAACCGTGAAACGCAAAGATGATCGGCTTGTCCGTCGTGAACAGGGCATCGAAGTCCTTGTCGGGTAATCCGTTCGGATGCTCATTGGGCGGTTGCAGCTTCATGAGATCCACGACATTGACCACTCGCACCTTGACAGTCGGCAGATAGGCGCGTAGCAACGACACGGCCGCCAGCGTTTCCAGCGTGGGCACATCGCCGCAGCAAGCCATCACGACATCCGGCTCGCTGTTTTTATCGTTGCTCGCCCATTCCCAGATGCCGATGCCGGCGGCGCAGTGTTTGAGCGCATCGTCCATATTAAGCCACTGAGGCGCCGATTGTTTGCCCGCGACGATGACGTTCACATGGTTGCGGCTGCGCAGACAATGGTCGGTGACGGACAAGAGGGTGTTCGCGTCCGGCGGGAGATAGACCCGGATCACCTCGGCCTTCTTATTGACGACGTGGTCGATGAAGCCTGGATCTTGATGGCTGAATCCATTATGGTCCTGCCGCCAGACGTGAGAGGACAAGAGATAATTCAGCGAGGCGATCGGTCTCCGCCAGGGGATGTGGCCGCAGACCTTCAGCCACTTGGCATGTTGATTGAACATCGAGTCGATGATGTGAATGAACGCCTCGTAGCAGGAGAAGAACCCGTGACGGCCGGTCAAGAGATACCCTTCCAGCCAACCCTGGCACTGGTGCTCGCTGAGCATCTCCATGACCCGGCCATCCGGCGCGAGGTGGTCGTCATAGGGATAGCGATCTGCTATCCAGGCGCGATTGGTCACCTCCAACACATCCTGCCAGCGGTTTGAATTGTTCTCGTCCGGGCTAAAGAGTCGGAAGTTCCGGCTTTCCATGTTCAGCTTCATCGTGTCCCGCAGGAATGTCCCCATGAGGCGAGTAGACTCGACGTCAAGGGCGCCTGGGTTCGTGACCTTGACGGCATAGTCGCGGAAATCCGGTAGACGTAGATCTCTGAGAAGCAGGCCGCCGTTCGCGTGGGGATTCGCACTCATGCGGCGCGCGCCCTCGGGCGCCAGTTCGGCCAGTGCAGGGGTGAATCCTCCCGTCTTGGTAAACAGCTCGTCGGGTTTGTAGCTCTTCATCCACTGTTCGAGGATTTTGATGTGCCCTGGTTTGTCCATGTCGCCCATAGGTACTTGATGTGAGCGCCAGTAATCCTCGGTCCGCTTGCCGTCAACCTGCTTCGGGCCGGTCCAGCCTTTGGGTGTCCGGAGAACAATCATGGGCCAGAGCGGGCGCTTCTTGGCACCGTCCCGGCTGGCGGCGGCTTTGATACGCTGGATATCCCGCATAACAGTATCGAGCGTCGAGGCCATGAGCCGATGCATCTTCAGGGGATCGTGGCCTTCAACGAAATAGGGGATGTAACCGTAGCCGCGGAAAAGATGATCCAGCTCCTCGTGACTGATACGGGCCAGGACCGTGGGACTCGCGATCTTGTAACCGTTCAGATGGAGAATGGGCAGGACGACGCCGTCAGTGAGCGGGTTGAGGAATTTATTGGAATGCCAGCTCGTCGCGAGTGGACCGGTTTCCGCTTCACCGTCGCCGACCACGCAGGCCGCGATCAGATCGGGATTGTCGAATACAGCCCCGTATGCATGCGAGAGTGAATATCCTAATTCGCCACCTTCGTGAATCGAGCCCGGAGTTTCCGGAGCCACGTGACTGGGAATGCCGCCCGGGAAGGAAAATTGTTTGAACAACCGTTTCATGCCCCGTTCGTCCTGCGAGACGGTCGGATAGACTTCGGTGTAGGTGCCTTCAAGGTAGGCGTTTGCCACAATCCCAGGTCCGCCGTGGCCGGGCCCGGCAATATAAATCATGTTGAGATCCTGTTCCTTGATGACGCGGTTCAGATGGACATAGATGAAATTCAATCCCGGCGTTGTCCCCCAGTGACCAAGCAACCGCGGCTTGATGTGGGCGCGCGTCAGCGGCTTCTTCAGCAAGGGATTGTCGTAGAGATAAATTTGACCGACGGACAGGTAATTGGCCGCACGCCAATAGGCATCGATCAGCCCTAACTTCTTCTTGGCCAATACAGACTTCATGGTTATCGCTCCTCCTGGCAGAATCGTAAAAGATAAGACGTGAAAGATGACACGTAGGGCTGCCGAATGCTCTTCGTCAAAAAAATTTCACCTTTAACAATTTACGTCTCACGGATCGTTGGACCGCCTGTTCAGCATACATTCGAACGTGGCGCGAGCGATCTCGAGTTCTTCATCGCCTCCCGCCACGTAACAGGCCATTGGTGCGCCTTCCTCGCTGATCTTTATTGCCTCGCCGGGAGCGATCTCCCTCGCCGCCTCATTGCGCATGGGATCGAGACGAAGCCCACACCAGTCCATTTCATCACAGATCCGCGCACGGATGACCGCAGATCGCTCACCGATGCCGCCGCCGAACACAATCGCATCGGCGCCTCCCAGCACGGCCAGGTATGCGCCGATGTACTTGCGCACGCGATAGCAAAACATGTCCAATGCCAGCGCGGCGCGTGAGTTCGGCTTACCTTCGGCTGCAATCAGCAGTTCGCGCATGTCGCGCGACAGACCCGAAACACCGAGAAGGCCAGAGCGCTCATTCAAGAGACGCTCAACCTCATCGACCGACAGCCCTTCCCTCCGAACAAGATGTCCGATGACTGCCGGGTCCAGGTCACCAGATCTGGTCCCCATCACCAGACCTTCGAGCGGCGTAAATCCCATCGACGTATCCACCGAGCGTCCCCCATCGATTGCCGTCGCGGAGCAGCCATTGCCGAGTTGCAGCGTGATGAGTCGAAGTTGGGCGAGCGGACGGTTGACTGCTGCCGCACAGATACCGGCCAACGACGCATGGGCAATGCCGTGAAATCCGTAACGATGGATGCCGTGTTTGCGGGCCAGATCGAGATCGATGGCATAGGTGGCTGCCCGGGGCGGGATCGAGCGGTGAAAGGCCGTATCGAATACGGCAACCATCGGGATGTCTAATCCCAGCACAGCGCGCGCACCCTCAATCGCAGCAATTGATCCAGGATTGTGGAGCGGCGCGAATTCAGCCAAACGATCGATTGCAACGACCACGTCGTCGTCGATCACGACCGGCTCTCGAAATTGCTCCCCTCCATGCACCACTCGGTGCCCAACCGCATCAACGCGAAGATCTCGTCCATCAAGGCGGCTCGATTCCTCCAACATCTGCAGCACGCACCGGACCGCCTCAGCATGGGTCGAGACACTACGTGTTGCCTGGATGACCCTTTTCCCAGCGGGACGGAGCGTCATCGTTGCCGCTGGCCCGATGTCCGCTATAGATCCTTCATATCGACTGCTCGCGGTGAAGCGAGCGGCTGTCCTCGGAGATTCGTCGAATTCGATGACCTTGAACTTCAAGGACGAACTTCCACTATTGATCGCCAACACATTCTTCATCGTCGTCGCAGAGCCTTCACCAGTTCCATAAGGAGGAATGGTAGCACGCCCATACCTCCCATTAACGCCCAGTCTTCAATCGGCAGCGGGACAACCTTGAAGATCGTCGCGACCGCTGGGACGGTGAGCACCGCCACCTGCACAACCAGCGAGAGGAGGAAGGCCCACACCAGCGGACGGTTCGTCCAGACGCCCAACTGGAAGAGCGACAACCGTTCGCTCCGGCAGTTGAAGACATGCACCAGTTGCGCCACTACCAACACCGTAAAGGCCACTGTCCTGGCCTGATCGAGCTCTTGATGCAAACCATAGAGGCTATAACTGAACGCGCCTAACGCAATCACCCCCAGCATCATCCCCTCTCCGCCGATAGCCAGTAATCGTCCGCCGTCCAGCAGGCGAGCCTCCGGCCGGCGAGGCGGACGCGTCATCAGATCGGGCGCCTTGGGATCGACCGCCAGCGCCAAGGCCGGGATACCGTCTGTGACGAGATTCATCCAAAGAATCTGAATCGGCAGAAGCGGAAGAGGCAACCCCAGCAGCGCCGCAAACAACATGACCAGCACTTCGCTCAGGTTGCACGATAGGAGGAAATGGACGGTCTTCCGGATGTTGTCGAAGACCCCCCGACCTTCTTCCACCGCCGCGGCGATGGAAGCAAAGTTGTCATCGGTCACCACCATGTCGGCGGCTTCTTTCGTCACATCGGTTCCGGTGATCCCCATCGCGATGCCGATATCCGCTGCCTTGATCGCAGGCGCATCGTTCACGCCGTCTCCCGTCATCGCCACAATCCCGCCTTGGCGTTTCCAGGCCTGGATGATACGCAACTTGTGTTCTGCCGAGACCCTTGCATAGACCGCCACCTGTTCCACAGTCTTGACCAATTCATCGTCGGACAAACGATCGAGTTCCATCCCGGATAAGGCTTCCACCTGGCTGTCCGTCCCGTAGAGCTCTCCCGCAATCGCCGCTGCGGTGTCCTTATGGTCCCCCGTGATCATCACTGTGCGTATGCCGGCGTCGCGGCATGCTTGAACGGCTGCCTTTGCTTCCGGCCGCAGCGGGTCCTTCATGGCTGCGAGCCCAAGAAACACCAGCTGGTTCTCCAACTCGTCCGCGCGATAAGTGTCAGGCTCGCGTTCCAATCGCCGATGGGCCATTCCCAGCACGCGCAACGCTTGATGCGCGAACGCCGCATTCGCTTCAAGGGTGGCGGCACGAATGGATTCCGTGATCGGTTCAATCGTGCCGTCCATGGCCAAACGGTGTGTACAGTGCCGCAACAACATATCCGGCGCGCCCTTGACGTACGCGACCGGCCCATCCGGCGTCCGCCGTACGATCGTCATCATCTTGCGCTCCGGATCGAACGGCACCTCCCCGAGAAAGTCATAGGCTTTTGCGAGAGTCTCGATCGTAAGCGCCGCTTTCGCTGCCACGACCAACAGCGCACCTTCGGTCGGATCTCCTAAAATTCGCCAAGCACCCTCCTCCAGTCGCAGTGTCGCGCCATTGCAGAGCACTGCCGCCGTCAGCAGTTCGCGCAAGGCAGAGGGAAGAGGTGAAACGTGAGAGGTGAAAGGTGAAAGATTTTTAAAGGACGAAGACGCCTCACAAATTTCGCCGACAGGCTCGTACCCCTCTCCCGTGACGTCGAATGTCGCGGAGCCGACGAACAATTTTGTGACGGTCATCTCGTTCTTCGTCAACGTGCCGGTCTTGTCCGTACAGATGACCGTTGCCGATCCGAGCGTTTCAACGGCAGGCAGCTTGCGGATGAGCGCGTGCCGCTTCACCATGCGGGTCACCCCCAGCGCCAATGTAATCGTCACCACGGTGGGGAGACCTTCCGGCACGGCCGCCACAGCCAGACTCACCGAAGTCATGAACATCGTCACCAACGGCTCGCCGCGCAGATAGCCCAGGGCGAACACGACGGCGACCACAGCCAGCGCCAGCCACAAGAGGGTATAACCGAATTGTTCGAGCCGGCGTTGCAGCGGGGTTTCCGCCCGTTCGGCCTCCGACTCCCTCTGCATCATCGCGGCGATCCGGCCCAGCTCCGTTCGGAGCGCCGTCGCGACGACCAGCGCGCGGGCCTTGCCTGAGACCGCGATGGTGCCCATGAATGCCATGTTGGTCCGGTCGGCCAGCGGTACATCAGCTCCGGCAATGACACCCGCGTGCTTCTGAACCGGCGTGGATTCGCCGGTCAGCGACGCTTCTTGAACCTGGAAATTTGCGGCATAGATGAGCCGAGCATCCGCCGGGATACGGTCGCCAGCTTCCAGGAGAATGACATCTCCGGGCACCAATTCGCGCGCGGGAATGGATCGGAGGGTGCCGTCACGGACCACTCGCGCCGTCGCCACCGACATCTTTCGAAGCGCGGCCAAGGACCGCTCGGCACGGAACTCTTGCACGAACCCGAGCAGACCGTTGAGAAACACGATGGCCAAGATCGCCACCGCATCGAGCCAGTCTTCCAAGAGACCGGAGATGATCGCTGCTCCGATCAACACCCAGACAATGACACTCGTGAACTGGGAGAGAAACAGCTTCAGTAGTGATGGTGGGGGAGCTTCGGGTAGTTCGTTGGGGCCGAATTCGGCATGACGGCGCTCGACTTCCTGCCCGGCAAGTCCGCGCTCAGAATCGGTACCAAGAAGGGCTATGAGCTTGTCCGGCGTAAACTGCCAGGTCTTGGTCGTCTGGTTCTCTAGCAACTGAGGCATAGCGGACATCCTTCTCGTTGAAACAACAACCAGAGCCTTAGCCCACATGATTCATGACAGTTTGTGGAGAAATGGAGAAATGTGTGCGAGGAGCGCGACTCGGGTGACGTGTGAGTCCTGTCCCTACTCATCACGGTTTCCCCGCCAGTCTCGCCCGCCTCACTTGAGTCTGGCATCGACACGTACCGCAGAAGCGCACGCGAATAAAGCGGGTTAGGGCTTGTGCTGCTGTTTACGTTCCCGCTTCTGCTCGCTCTTCATATCTTTCTCCGACTTCTCTTCCTCCACGTTGATCACGGCTCCCGACTCCGCATCGATGTGAACCTCCATCACCTTGTTCTCCGCCGTGACGACTTCGACTTCCCACACGAGTGTATCGTGTTTCTTCTCCAATTCAGCCTCGACCACCTTGCCGGCCACTTTCTCCGACGCCGTCTTGATCGCCTGATCGATTGTCACCTTGGCCTTGGCAGCCATTTCAACCGTCTCTTTCGATTCATCTTTCTTCCCCTTAATTTTCTGATCGCTCCACGCGGGGCCGTTCAGCACCAACACCACGCCGACCGCCAGGGCTAACATTCCTACTAGCTGTTTCATGCGAACCTCCTTGTATATGTTGTTGTGCGTGAGGCACACTCGTGATGACCACAGGATCGAGTGCACCACACAATCAATTTTGCAAGACATAGGCCCCATATTCTTCCTATAAGCCATAGCCCAAAACAATTTTTGACCCGTTGTGCAACAGAATAAACAGTTTCGTGGGGAGATTCGCGCCAGATGGCGGCTGGTTTTTCACCGCACTTTAAGCGACTCAACTTCACGCCTGACTCGCATGACTCATGAACGCTTCTTCTGCAATTGTTGATGCCTGACTCACGTGAGACGGGCGAGGTCGATTTGGCCATCTGGTCTATCAGTCTGGCTGGCTTAACCAAACAAACGAGATAGACAGAACAGACCGAATGAACAAGAACCGCTGGTAGACTTTTTCAGCATCCTGCTAATCTAACGCCGAGTGAATCCAACCGCCCACATAATGCGTGATCGCAATCACGCTGACGCCAATGACGACGTGCTCCACAATCACTTTCCAAGCCGGGATCTGCTGGGCTCGCGCCAAGAGATAACTCAATACCGTGAGCAGCGTGAGGCCCCATCCCACACTCACCGTCATGGCTGCCTCTAGCGGCAACAACAGGACCGGCACGACAAAGGTCAGCGCGATCAGGAACTTGGACGCAAAGGTGGCAACGGTCGATTCCCAGATTTCAGACACGACCCCATTATTCTTGGACTCCTCCGCAATGTGCATGCCTAAGGCATCCGACATAGCATCTGCAATCGCAATCGTCAGGATGCCGCCAATCACGACGGCTCGTGAATGGGTTCCTGAATGGAGTCCTACCATCAACCCCAATGTCGTAATCACGCCGGACGTCAGACCAAAACTCAGACCGGTTTTGAACGATGCCTTCATCATCAATCTTCATTACCGACGTGAGCTGCGCCCCAGGCGCCTGACGGAAAAATAATGTGGCAGAGAGGAAACTCAATGGTTCGCAGATCTAGAACCTCAGAACAACCTCGCGCAGGATGCTCAAAATGGCCGTCCAGCAAGGCCGCAGGCGAATCGAAACCGGAGGCGTACCCTCGGGGTACGTTGAGGATTTTGATGAACCGAGAACGAAGCTGGTGGTCATTTTCAGCATCCTGCTAATACTTGTCCATGATGGCTTTCAGATCACTACCGTTAATCACCTCTTGTTCGAGCAACTTCTTCGCTCCTTCGAGGAGCGCGGCCTTTCGTTCCGCCAGCAACCGCTTCACACGCTCATATTGTTCATCGATGATACGACGCACTTCGCAGTCGATCTCGCGGGCGGTTTCCTCCGAGTAGTCGCCTTTCTCCTGAGGCGCCTGGATCTGCATCATGAGCGGCTGACGTTCACGATCGAGCGTAATAGTCCCCAGCTTGTCGCTCATCCCGTAGGACTTGATCATGCTCTTGGCGATATCGGTCGCCTTGACCAGATCGTTCTGCGCCCCCGTGGAGGCCTCGCCGAAGATCAACTCTTCTGCGTTTCGACCTCCGAGTAAAACGGCAATCTTGTTTTCCAATTCTGTCTTGGTCATTAGGAAACGATCCTCGGTCGGGAGCTGAAGGGTATAGCCCAACGCGGCAATGCCGCGAGGGATGATCGAGATCTTCTGGATCGGGTCTGCCCCTGGAAACGACAGCGCCACCAAGGCGTGGCCCACTTCGTGGTACGCGACTCGTTCCTTCTCCATCTTGTTGAGGACCCGATTCTTCTTCTCCAACCCAGCCACGACCCGCTCCACCGCTTCTTGCAATTCCGAGTGACCGACCTGCTCTTTATTCCGACGCACGGCCAACAGCGTCGCTTCGTTGATGATATTGGCGAGATCGGCGCCCGAGAACCCAGGGGTCATCGCGGCGATGACCTCGAGATCCGCATCGGGACCTAACACCACTTGCTTGGCATGGACACGCAAGATGGCCAGGCGACCGATCTTGTCCGCACGATCGACCAATACCTGGCGATCGAACCGGCCGGCCCGCAACAGGGCGGGATCCAGAATCTCAGGCCGATTGGTCGCCGCCATCAGAATGACGCCGATGCGGGGATCGAAACCATCCATCTCGACCAGCAACTGGTTCAAGGTCTGCTCACGCTCTTCATGCGCCATGGGTCCCATCCCGCGGGCTTTTCCGATCGCATCCAGTTCGTCGATAAAGATAATACAGGGCGCTTTGACCTTTGCCTGCTCGAACAAGTCCCTCACACGAGCTGCCCCGACCCCCACAAACATTTCCACGAATTCGGACCCGCTGATACTGAAAAAGGTGACTCCGGCCTCTCCGGCCACGGCGCGTGCCAGGAGCGTCTTGCCGGTTCCAGGTGGGCCAACGAGTAAGATGCCTTTGGGAATCTTTCCTCCAAGCCGCGTAAACTTTTCCGGTGTCTTGAGAAAGTCGATCACCTCGCGCAGTTCTTCCTTCGCCTCGTCCACGCCGGCCACATCCGCGAACGTCACCTTCGTGTCCTTCTCGGCATAAATCTTCGCCTTCGACTGCCCCACTGTCATGAACCCGCTTTGGCCCTGTCCGAACCGCTTCATGACAAAGAACCAAATGCCGACGAAGACCAGCGCAGGAACGATCCAGGAAAAGAGATCGCGAAGGAAGGTGCTTTCAATGGTGCCGCTAAATTTGCTGTTGCCCGCGCTGAGGTCCTTGATGAGATCGAGGTCTTCAATACGAACGGTCGTAAACAATTTCTGCTCTTTGGATATATCTTGAGGTTTCAGCATCCCGGTCACTCTCTGTTGAGTCACCGTGACTTCAGCCACTTTCCCGGCCGCCAGGAGGGTCTTGAATTCGCTGTACGGAATCTCTTCGAGTTTCTGCGTGGCCACGATGAAATCGTGTACGAGAACGACCGCAAAAATTGCGAGAAACACGTACCCGATCGAAAAAGATATTTTTTTATTCACTGGCATGGCGATTATTTCACCCCACTGTCACGCGTCTGAAAGGCCTGATAGAAACCAATGCCGAGTCGCTCATCATCCAATTGAAAAACTCCCCGCACCGGGCGTCACCTCACTGATAAGTCTGCTTCAGAAAGAGTCAAGCAGGGGCCATCGCACGTCCGACGATGGCCCCTGTTACCTGCAAACGCAATTGTAAAACTTGCTCATTGTGCTTTCCACAGATCGATGACCGTCCCGGCTTCGTTCAGCTCCAACACAATCTGCGATCCTTCCGCGATCGGTTTGGTCTTCACGTCCAGCCGCTCAAGTGGGAACACTTTCTCTCCTTCTGGAGTGGAGAGCTTGATCTGATTCTTCGTCCTACCGGTATAGATCAATTTGCCGAAAATCAGACGGTGAGTTCCTTTCATATTCTTTTCTTTTCCGTGATGGTCGATGACCATATTCCCCTCATTGAGCCAGAGCGACACCTCATCACCGACCGCCGCATCGGCAGGGGCGGTTTTCGCGCTGATGGTATAGAGCCCGGTCGGGGTCTTGACAGAGATCAAGCCGGACTGGATCTTCGTCACCGTGCCATTCACCTGAATCACATAGCCAGGCGTGGTGCGCGGGTGTTCGTCAAAGTTCATCTCCACGGTGAAGCGATGGATGTCGATGACATTCCCAGCTTCATTCAACTCGATCGTCACGGGTGCCCCCTCCTCGAACGTCGACATCTTGGATCGCCCACTTTTGACGTCAAACGTCTTTTCCCCCTCCGGCGTCCACAGCGTGATCTCATTGCGATCTGCAGAGGTATAGGTCAGGTCGCCCGACACGAACCGATGAAAATGTTTCTTCTTTCCCTTCCCAAGAACGTCGATCACCGCGTTGTTTGAATTGACCAGCATTTCCACTTCTTCACCAATTTCCAGGAGGTTGGGTGTAAACGTCGAAGCGAAGGTCATCGTGCCCCAGGAGGTCTTCACGGTGGTGAGGCCTGATTGCACCTTCGAGACGACACCATTGACCTTCATCTGTGTTGACTTTGTTGCGGGCTTTTCGCCTTCGTCGGCAAACCCGTAGGGGCCCAGTCCCAACAGGCTCAGGACCATCGACCAGAAAATCATCATCTTGCGCATCAGTTTTTTCTCCTTATATTAATCACAGTTTCCTACCCCGTCGTATGATGCATTCGATCAGTCGATTCGCTTGCATCAATCCCTTAGGCAGCCGCTAGCCCTAGACGAACCGATCGAGTGGCAGAAAAGACCAAATGTGCTCTGACCCAACAGCCACATCTCTTTCGTCTGCCCGTGGTTGAGCACCCTACGGACTCACCGAAAGACATCCTGACAGTCGAGCGTCACGCGACACCCGGATTGGCGCTGTCTTTATTCTGCTCCGAGCACGATCCGCAATCTGGTCACAATTGCTCAGTATGTACAAACCACCAGGACGAATAGGTCCTTGCGGTTCTCGGCCTGACAGAGTAACGACACCTACAGCTGGAATTGCGGATGGGAAGGCGACGATGGGGTACCGGACCATGTGATAGTCTTGCAAAAACAGCCGACCAAGAACTTCGGCTGTCTCCTGTTTCTTTCCAACGGCACGCCGATGTTCTGTGCTGGCGACGAGTTCATGAATACCCAGGGCGAGAACAACAATCCCTACAACCAGGATAACGAGACCACCTGGCTGAACAGGGATCTGCTTCAGAAGAATCACGACATCGTCCGGTTCTTTACACTGAGGATCGCGTTTCGCAGAACCCACCCCTTCTTGGGGCACAGCCGATGCTGGCGCGAAGATGTCCCCTGGTATAGAGTAGGAACAGAAGTCGATCACTCACTCTGGTCGCATAGCCTGGCGTTCTGTCTTCACGGATCGTCCCAGCAGGACACCGACCTCTATGTCATGGTGAATGCCTATACGGAAGATCTTCACTTCATCATTCAAGAAGTTCGTGCGAGTGACTGGCTACGAGTGGTGGATACGAACTTCCTCCCTCCAGATGACTTCGCCGAGCCGGGACTGGAGATCCGTCTGCAGAATCTCGACTACCAGGTGAAAGCGCGATTTATCGTTGTCTGATCCGTCGGTAATTGGACCCGATAGATTGGTTTAAAAACCCGTAGGGATGAGATGATATCGATCACGAAGGGAAGACCGATCACTAGACATCCTACTGATCGACTAGAGGGAGGAGTGTCCCGTCAGGAGGGGATAGGTTCACGATCACGGGAAGCACGAGTACGACGGGCTAGGATCGTGCGAACGCGACCGCCGCAAGGAGGACTCCGAGAGCAAGGACTAGCGCGACGCGAGGCACCCAAGAGGAAGTACGAACGATGGTCTGCTCCCAGGAAGACCTGGCGCCCTCAGGGAGAGCACTGAACTTCCTCACCTGTGGCCCGAGCAGAAGATCGTGCGTAGCGGTGAGGAGAAGGAGTGCTCCGACCAATCCTAGCTTCATCCACAAGACATGTGGCCATTCGGTCGGATTGAGAAGAGAAAGGCCTCTCTGCTGAAGAAGCACAGGGCCGGTACTCAAGAGGACGGCAATTGCACCCCAGACCACAAAGCGGAATCGGCGCGCAGCAGAACGAAAGAGCGCCATAAATTCAGGCGCGGCCTTACGGCTTCTGACCAAGGGGGCCAGGACCAGGGAAAGAAAAATCATTCCGCCGATCCAGCTGACGGCCGCAAGCACATGAAGCCAGACCAGGAAGACCGTCATCCTCGCTGTCGATCCATCGATGAACCCACACCCTTGGTTTTAACACTTACTATTCAAATGCGCGCCTGCGACGTGCTTCCCGGCAGTGTGCCCAAAACCTCCGGACGCTGCACTTTGGGGCCCGGTCCCGGCGCGCTTTTTCGAGTCGCATCTGACCAGCCTTTCGGCAAGTCCAAGCTTGGATAAGGCATATATAAGCCACTTCGACGGGTCGACGTTGTACCACAGAGGCCCATTCCGATAATCACGCGAAAAGGTATGGTGATAATTATGGTACCCCTCGCCCAGCGTGATGAGCGAGACCCACCAACTGTCGCGACTGGAGTTGGACCGACTGTAGGGCTGACGTCCCCATAAATGGCAGACAGAATTGATGCAGAACGTGGAGTTCAGAACCAGAAAGATCCGTCCGATACCGGCCAACAGGAAGCAGCCCACTCCGCCTATCCAGCCGTTGTAGGCGTAGCCTGCGAGAAACGGCAGCGCCAGTCCGGACAGAAGAAGGGGAACATACCAGCGGTGCTGCCACATCACCACAGGATCCTCGCGCAGCCACGGCGCATAGCGTTCGGTCTTGTGTGGGCTTTTCATAAAGAACCAGACACAGTGGCTATACCAGAATCCTTTTGTCGCGTTATAGGGATCCTCCTCCTGGTCCACGCGCGCATGGTGCCGGGCATGATTGGCACTCCATTTCAGGGCCGAGTTCTCCATAGCCCAGCTACCTGCAACCAGGAACGCCACACTGACCCAGTCGGGGCAGCGGAAACTGCGATGGGAAATCATCCGGTGATACCCCACGGTAATACCGAGCCCGCTGATGAGATAGAGAATCCCCGCCAAAGCCCAGTCAAGCTTCGTATAGCCATGGATGTAGCCAAAGAGCGGCACCCCGATGAGACTCGACGACGTGACCAGAGCAAATAACCCTATCGTCGGGATATCCCACGCTCTTCGGCTATCCACTGCGCCCGCATTCAAGTGATGATCCATAGCCGCAACCTCGTTATCGTTGAGCTGGGTACCGGAGGCGTATTCGCAGGAATATGGTGAGGATTTGTCGAGGTCGAGCACGAGGCACATGCGTGGCTATCGTTCACCGCAGGAGAAGGGTCGATGTCGGACAGGCGCCTCAGTCCGTCACCACAACGGTCAGAACGCTGCCGGAGCGTGGTCGGACTTAATGTCGGGTTGGAGTGAGCCTTCGCTAAGGGTGGGGAGAGTCGGAATGTGTCACCCACGGACTGATCCGTCGATTCCAGCCCGATCGGCAACGAGGGGAAAATCACAATCGCAACCTTTTGATCGTTGATCCTGCACATAATCTAATCGCCGCCCGCAGGATCAAACATACTGGCTGGAAACGTTATCTACGGGCCCTACTAAGCGCACATATATATCGGCATGCGATAACACCCCTGGACGCTACATTTGTGCGCGTACGTATATATTCTTCTCTCGAAATCGACCCAGGCGGCGGCGCCCCTCATGAGTTATGGGAACTTGTCCGGAAACTGTTTCGCCAATGCCGTCGTGAGTGTATCCGCTATGACATAGACGTGTTGGCGCATCATCGGCCAGGTTTCTTCGAGCTTCGCGTACTCCTTTTTCTTGTACTGGTTGATTTGGAGCACATGGTGGGTTCCATGCGCTTCGATCAAACCCCGAACGATACCTTTCGGCAAGTGGTTGGGATTGACGCCTATGAAGAAGCCATCGATGTCGTCGGCATTGGACCCCAAGCGGACCAGGGCCGCATCCTGTTGGCGTGTATTCCCCGCGATGGTGGCCTCGGAGTATTCTTTGACTGCAGCATAATGACCGCTCAGCATGGTAAAGAGCTTCGCAGACCTCGCTTCGCCGTAGAACGGGATAAACACGTTCGCAATCTGTTTAGCGTTGGCGAGGACCTGTTTATCGGCGGCATCCCGCGCCGCCGGATCGTTCGAGGTATTGAACAACACGACATGCTGAATCATAAAGATATGCCCGAGCCACAGATCGCGAAGAGTCTTCTGCATCTCTGCCACACGAACTGGATTCACCTCGCCAACTGCTCGGGATTCATATCCCACCAGGCTGGCAAGTGCGAGGACCAACACAACCATCGTCGAATATATCTTGCCCATCAGACTCTCCCTTCTGACGACCCTCTCCTCCTTGTCGAGGAAAGAGTCACTCGGAGGCCGAGTACCAATCAAACAGACCCCCCGATTATTACACATTCGCAACAGCCGTGCCTAAGCTTGTACGCGACGCCTCCTCAACATTTCATTCACAACGACGGAGGTTAGCCCACGGAAGAGAATATTGTGTGAGGTCAACACTCTGGCGCGTTTCTCTACAGAATAAGACAGACCAAGGGCTCGCCAGGATCACTACATATAAACACAATGAGTTGCGCTGTCTAATTTCTTGGACGCAACTCGCCTGAAGTGGGGCATTCCGGGTAGATAAAAAGCGAGACTGGCGAGACGGGCGGGAAAAGCGCGACGGGCGAAATAACCCCAGTTCTGAGTTATGCGTTCTGAGTTACTAGGAAGTATTGCGTTCTCGGTTCTGAGTTATCCGGGACCAACTCAACACTCAGAACTCATAACTCAGAACTTCCCTGCACCTCTCGCTTGAATGTGGGATTAGCCGCCGAGTGTGTCGAGCGTCTCCTTGAGGCTCTTGCGAATGCAGGTGAAAATCGGGGTATCGCGCAATGTATACCGGGAACCCTCTGTTTCGCGAAGCGCCATTACCAGATCCAGGAAGTCTTCCGGCTTATCGCTCTCAAATGCCACCACCCATTCCTGATCGTCCAGCCCGAAGGAATAGGTCGTATTCAGCTTCACCGAGGGGAAGCGATGGCCGACTTCAATGTGTTCGTCCAGCATGCCCTGCCGCGCCGCCTTCGTGAGCAGGAACCAGCCGCGCGTCTTGAGGAACGGGTAGACGAAAATATACTTGGCTTTGCCTGGTACGACGGTCAGGCGCTTGCTCTCTTGATTTTCATGCGTGTGATGATCCACATAGACCGACCGCTTGGTGATCGCAAGGTAGGAATAGGGAGTGGTCAGGTACTGTCCCAACCCCGAGGCCATGATCTTCGTGGTCATGTCCTGGAACAGTTCCAGTTCGTACCCGATCCGCCACAGCATGATGTCGCAATCGCCTCTGATCCCGACCGCGGAGTACGCCACCACGAGGACCTTGCCGGCATCGTCCTCAACCGCGCGCATGAATTCCTGTTTCCCTTTGGTGCGTTCACTCTCGGGGAGGCGCCGCCAGGCCGGATCAATTTTATAGAAGGCGAAATTCACAAATTGGCGTTTCGGGGCTTGGGGCTCTGGGGTTGGTTCAGGGGTCGACATTGAAGCTCCTCCGTATAACGTCTGCAATTGCCGATGCCTCACTCAAGCGAGGCGGGTGAGGCGGTCTGAAGGCTGAAGTGTTCGGAACTTCGAACCCCGACCTTCAGCCTTCAGTCTAGGACCGTGCCTGAGGTTCGCATGCTCAGCCCGCTGCTCTCTTTCGCTCACTCCATCGGCCAGCACTCATGATTGTGCTGAGCCCGAGCACACCGATGATGATCAAGAAGAAGACGAAAGACACCACGAGAAAAAACGTGGCGCGCAATTCCGTGATCATGATGACCTACCCCTTTTGCCCTTAATCCGCATTGTTCACGAGAATACGCTTTAGAGATAGCGATGGCCCATGTCCCGCTTCATCATTCTGTTTTAGAATCCAATGGCTACATAGCTGCCAACCGTCCCGAAATTATTCACGCTGTTGGTTTGATTGGAAGCCAAGTGGTATCGGCCATCCACGCCAAGCCACAGCTCTTTCCAAATCCAATATCCCACCCCGGTGCCGAACTTCACTTGGGCGCGATGTTCACTGTCAGCATGGTCCTTTGCCCTCTGTATCCCCCCGTTCAGCTTCTTGACCCGGCGCGATCGCCCTGATCGAATCTGACCAGCCCTTCGGCGAATCCAACCCTGGATAGCCCGTAGATGAGCCACTTCGACGGATCAAAGTTATACCACAGGGGTCCGTTCCGATAGTCCCGCTGAAAGGCGTGATGGTAATTGTGGTACCCCTCGCCCAGCGTGATCAGCGACACCCACCAACTGTCCCGGCTGGTATTGGACCGACTGTAGGGCTGACTGCCCCATAGATGGCAGACGGAATTGATGCAGAACGTGGAGTTCAGCACCAGAAAGACCCGCCCGACACCGGCCAGCAAGAAGCAGCCCACGCCGCCTATCCAGCCGTCGTAGGCGTATCCTGCGAGAAACGGCAGCGCCAGTCCGGACAGGACGATGGGGACGTACCAGCGGTGCTGCCACAGCACCACGCGATCCTTGCGCAGCCAGGGCGCGTATCGTTCGGTCTTGTGCGGGCTTTCAGTGAAGAGCCAGCCGCAATGGCTGTACCAGAATCCTCTCGTCGCGTTGTAGGGGTCCTCCTCCTGGTCCACGCGCGCATGGTGCCGCGCATGATCGGCGCACCATTTCAGCGCCGAGTTCTCCAACGCCCAGCCGCCCGCGACCAAAAACACAGCCTTGACCCAGCCGGGGCATTGGAAGCTGCGATGTGAGATCAATCGGTGGTACCCCACGATAATGCCGAGTCCGCTGATGAGATAGAGGACGCCGCCCATGGCCCAGTCCAGCCGCGTATAACCATGGACATAGCCGAAGAGCGGCACTCCGATGAGGGCCGTTAACGTGACCAGCGAGAACAGCGCTGCCGTCGAAATATCCAACGCGCTTCGGCTGTTCTCTGCGGCAGCATTCAGGTGATGGTTCATCACGTTCTCTTTTTGTCACTACTCAGGTAGATAGGCTGAAGGGGTTCAGACTGAATACCTGAGTCGTGACGATTCCGCGCAGAACAGGCAGACTCATGCGCACAGCCCCAACGCTTGAAGCCGCTCCACGAAGGTCAGCGGGCTCGGGTCGATTCCAGCTTCGGTGGCCGCGACCTTCTGGAGTAGATGCGGACGATCTCCGATGTTCCGAAAGATCCGATCGCGGAGCCAAGCCACCAACGGGTTCCCGGTCTCCCACAACCAGACGTACTCATCCGCCACCTGCTGTATGCGTTCGATGACCGGCCTCCGCGCCTCCTCGTAAGGAGCCAGCGCTCGCGCCGAAAAATCTCCGCGCACGAAGCAGGACGTCTCCAGAACCTCCGCCAGCGCTTTGCCGTCTTCCATCGCCTGAAAGGTCCCCTGGGCCACGTGAGGGTGGCAGGCATGCGCCGCATCTCCGATCAAGGCCGCTCCATCCACGACCCACTTGGCTGTGCGCACGCGCATTGGAACCAGTCGGGAAACGTGCTCCCAGGAGGTGATGGTCCGAAGCGCATCGCCGATTCTTGGCTCGACGCGAGCGATGTGCTGTTTCACCCGCTCGAGTCCCTCTTGCCCCATCGTTGGAATCCTGTCGGCCGGCACCATGTACAGCAAGCACAGCTGGTCCGCTGAACAGGGGAACAGGCCGAGTATCCGTCCAAGCCCCAAGTAATAGCGAACCTGGTTCTGCAGGTTCCAGAATTTCGACGGGCACTGCACGAGCATGCCGAGAAAGCCGTTGCGGTACCGCTTCACCTGGGACCGGATCCCCAGCGCTCCGCGCACCCACGAGCCACACCCATCCGCGCCGATCGTCACACAGGCGGAGAACTCGCGCTCCTGCCCCCCTTCAACCGCCTTGACGCCGGCCACCTGCGCGCCCTGCCGCACAAGTTCGGTGATGCGAACGTTCCTGTGGACCCTCACCGTGGGACAGGCATCAAGCGATCGCTCAAAGAGACGCCGCACCCGATCGGGCAGCGTGATGAGGGCGTACGGCATCGCATGCGAGAGTGCGCGGTAATCGACCTGGCACAGCGGGTCGCCCCTCATGCGATCGAAGTGGAACCGTTGAACCTGCGCGGCGCTCACTTCCTCCAAGCGCTTGAACAGTCCGAGTTCCGCCATGGCCTGGAGGCCGGCCGGCTGAATCATTTCGGGCCGATGAACCGGCGGCGGCTCGCCCCCCTGAAGAATGCTGACCCGATAGCCCTTTGCCCCCAGGCGAAGGGCGAGGCTGAGCCCAGCCACACCAGCTCCGACAATCAAGACATCGCTGGAATCTCTCATGCGTCGCCTTTCGTGTGGTAACTACTCAGGTCGATAGGCTGAAGGGGGTCAGGCTGAAGGCCGGAGTTCGAAATTCCAAACACTTCAGCCTGTGCCCGCAGCCTTCACCCCTTCAGCCTGAACCCCTTCCCTAGCCTCACGCCCGCATTAATCAGAATCCGATGGCTACATAGCTACCAACCGTCCCGAAATTGTTCACGCTGTTGGTTTGATTGGAGGCCAAGTGGTATCGGCCATCCACCCCAAGCCATAATTCTTTCCAAATCCGATATTCCGCCCCGGTCCCGAACTGGACACCGATATCCAAGTAGTTAGATGCATTGGACGGCGGGCTAATGACATGAAAGTCGAGCCCAACTGGAATGAGCCAGGGCTGGAAATCGCTGCCTTGCATAAACTTAATCTTCGGGGCCACATCCACAGTCAGCATTGTCACTTGTACCGTGTTTGTCCTTAACGAACACGTCGCGACCCCCGCAGCGGCACAAGTTGATGGCACCGCCTCAAGGACAGTCTGTGAGTTAAACCGCTTATACTCAACGCCGATTTCCCCGACGACCGCAATTCCCTTCATCATGCCCCACAAGTCTCTTGTCAGCATGATATCCTCCCCCGCGCCGACGTAGTAGCCGGAATTCCCATCATTACGACCGCTTGCACCAAAAACATCCGTGAAGACCTCTCCCGCTCGGTCGCTGTTCAGGGCCGCGAAGCCGCCTCGAAAGAACACTCGATTCCCGGTCGGCGTCGTATCTTCAGCCGAAGCCGGCAATACACCATAGACAGCAAGCGCCACGGCGATCGCAGCTGCGACACGCCACCGCCCAATGCTCCTGTTTCTCATCCAACCCTGTGTCATATCCCCCTCCTTGGCTTGTGCCAGGAGAACCTGACCGGCTCTCCTGTTGGCTTGCCGCCTTGCACTCACCGGCCCGAGACATGAGCAGCGTAAACATGTGGTTCACTCCCCTGGACATAGTGGACATACCTCTTCTCTTGTCACTCGTAACTACTCAGGTGTTCAGGCTGAAGGCGATAAATTATCTCGCATTAAAACCTTCAGTCTAAAAGCCTTCAGCCTATCGACCTGAGCAGTGACCACGAAAGAAACAACACGGGCGACCCACCATGGGGTAGGGTCGCCCGTGGATGGCGCTTAGGACGCCGCCGGCCTCCTATTTTTAGCCCACCGAAAGCGACGGCACGTCTTAGTATGGGATCACGTGCAAGCAGTCCTTGCTCTCGCCGTTAAAGGCCACATCGCACAGGTTAGATACGCGGGCGACGATTTGCGCCGCGACACCCCCCGTCCCGCCGAACAGACCGCACCAGCCCAAGGTCACGAAGCCCCAGTGCAACGGCGCGGCGAAGAGTTCATCGACAAACCAGAAGGCATGGCCCCACTCGTTGAGTCCCACGTTGGGGAGAATCATCATCGGTCCCACGATCGCCCCCACCAATGGAAACGAGACCGCCTTGCTGAACTGCGGCAGCCGGGTCATGGCATACAGGTAGCTCGCGACGCCGCAGGTGATGTACATCGGGAAGGTGAAGTAGAAGGCGATGATATGGCTGGCGGTGAAGCTCGTATCGCGGATGATCACCTGGTGCCACGACGCGTCCTGCTCAAGGGTATAACTCCCCGCCCAGTAGACGCCAAAGACGTAAATCGCGAGCCACATCATCCAATAGAAATACCGCTTGATCTCTACCTTGGTGGACACGTTGGCCACGTCGCGATCCCGCGTACTCCAAAGCCACCCCCAGGTCGTGGCCGCGAAGACGATGTTGGAGATTACGTTAAATTTCCACAGACCCATCCAAACACTTTCGAATTCCGGTGTCATCGAGTCCAAGCCATGGGAATACCCAAAGACGCGCTGATACACGACCTCGGCGCCCACCGCCGCCAACATGCTGAACCAGCCGATCTTGAGCGGCCTCGAATCGTACCAGAGCGACATGTCGTACCCAACGTCTTTGTCTTTACTCCATGTTGTAGCCATGTTCCCTACCTCCTTTTGAAAGAAAAACGAAACAGAATGAGAAACCCGGGAAATGTTCTTGTTGCTCCTGCTCCCGACCAAGGATTCGCTTGATGCCTGTGATCAACTCCTCTTCTCGTCTGAATTCGTGCTCTCGCTTAAGAAAAGCAACTGGATAGACTGTGAGACCCGTTTGCCTACGTCCTCGAGGCACATTGTTCGCGAATCCCCTGGCGGCAGCTCGAACGTACGAGCACAGTGCCCTCCTTCCTCACATGCACCATACCGAAAAGGAAGGCGGACCCACACTGGGATTGGTCAGTCCGATCTATGATTCATGTCAATACTTTTGATAGGCCATTGGACCTATGCCTGAGATGGCCGGGTGAGGGGCGCGTGGCAAAGCGCCCGGAGGCGCGTTTCTCGTGAAACGTAACTCGTTATTCGCGCGAAACTCGCAAAAAAAAGCGAGACGGGTCGGACGTGTCATCTTCGCGAGTCGCGCCTGTCTCGCACGTCTTGCCTGTCGCGCTTCACGAACGACGTTTCACGAATAACGTTTGACGATTTATGGCTCAGCGCCGGGCAATTCTGGCGAGACGGTCTGGATTCAGCAGCGTGATGGCCCTTCCTTCGATGGTGAGCAACCCCTCATCCCGAAACACCCTGAGCAGACGAATGGCGGTTTCAACCGTAATCCCCGCCATCTCAGCTATTTCTTCCCGTTTGAGCATGAGCCCAACCTGGACTCGATCGGCGCTTTCCCCCCCGAATCGGTCGCCGAGTTCCAAGAGCAGGCTGGCCAACCGCTCACGGGCAGCCTTGAACGTAAACTGATCGAGTTGATCCATATTCACCCCATGCTCATTACTGAGGAGTTGGATCAGCTTGATCGCTAGTTGGGGATTCCGGTGGATGAGCGCAAGGTAGCGCTCCTTGTCGATGACGCAGACTTGAGAGGGCTCCAACGTCTCGCATGTCACCTCGTGAAGCGCCCGCTCGCCGAAGCCCTGTTTCTCGATCAGCTCACCAGGGCCCAAGATCCGGACGATCTGCCGCTGGCCTCGCGCCGAAGAACGAGTCAGCTTGACCTTGCCCCTGCACAACAAGTAGAGGCCCAAACATGAGTGGCCTTCGTAGAAGACGGTCTGGCGCGGCGCGTAATCGAGGGAGTGTTTGATGTTCTGAAATTCAGCGAGGTTGTCCCCTTCGAGGTCGCACAACACCGCCTTCCCGCGAAACGCACAGGTATCGCAATGCTCGGTGAGACAGGGCTTTCGTTTCATGACTGGCCGTTCATTCAGGTGTTCAGGCTGAAGGCGATACATTATCTCGCATCAAAACCTTCAGCCTAAAAGCCTTCAGCCTACCTACCTGAGGAGTTACCACCATTCGTCCCTCACGGCATTCTGAGATTCGGGCACCACTCCACTTCGGCCTGTATCGCAATTGCCTTCAATTGAGCGCGAACGGGTGGGGCGCCGATCCCCCGGACCACTTGAATACAGCGCATACAGATGAACTGGCAATGGGAGACGCAGGCGCGATCGGGACAGCTTCCCACATCGCCGATCCTTGCGGCCTGCCTCGCGCAATGGGCCTGGGGATCGAGTTCTGCCAAGCTCTCGCGGTAACACCTCAGCACGCTCAAGAACTTCGTCAGGCTTTTAACAGGCTGGTCGTCGATCGACAGCTGGACGCCTGGAAGCTCGGCTGCCGCCTCAATCAGTCGCTCCACGAGATCGAAAGCCAGGGACAGATCAGGAAAGATCGCCGTGGACACCGACATCCGGCCCCCCGTCTCAGTTCGAAACATCGGAGCCGAATGGGCCAAGCTGAGCACGAGGGGCAATGCCTCGGACTCGGACTGGGGAATCCGCAGGGCCAAACGCATGGCTCACCCCTTCTCCTTCGACGGATTCCACGGCAACAGCGCGGCAGGTCCGAAGTAGGCAACCGCATCCTTGAGATTGGAAAACATCTTCTTGAACGGCCCCATCTCCTGATTCGTCACATACTGCAACGTAAGGATGATCCGCTCCTCGTCCTTTCCGAGGGGCGTGACGGCATGCCAGAGCTTGTCGCCGTTGAAGAGCACGAGCGTCCCAGGGTCCATGGCAATCCGCGTTTCCCTGATTTCTTCAGTCTCGCCGTGCTTTCGGACGCGGGCGACCAATCGGCAATGTTCCGATCGCTCAACCAGGCCGATCAAGACGGTGTAGCGTTTCCCTTTGTAGTAGGAGGTATCGTAATGAAAGCCGATGTGATCGCCTGGTTGCTGGTAGTAGTAGAGGGCGCAGGAATGGGGATCGTCTTCGGGACAGAGCAGGAGGGGAGCCTCCACAAGCCGGCTCAGGAACATGAGCAACGCCGGCGAGCGATAGAGGGAGAGGATGGCCGGCGCCTGGCGCAGTATCGTGTAGAAACTGACGCTGCCTCCCTTCTTGTGTCCGGGAACATAATTCCGATTTACGTCATCCGCCAGCCTATCCACCTCGCAGAGAAACTGATCGACCACGGGCTGAGTGAGGAAACGATCCAGCACGACAAACTCATTCTGATCGCGGTAGCTCCGACGTGTTTCCGCGAGATCCACCCCTTCGATGGCTCGCTCAACCCCCCGTTCGATATTGGGCTTCAGATGGCGCATCATCTCCCTCCCTCGCTCGGAACAATCCAGGCCTTTTCTTGGCCAGGACGGGATCTTTCAGTGACTCATCGGCGACTGAGCCGGACCGTTCGACAGAGGCTCACGATCCTGAGCGCGGAGTCGAAGGACACTCGCCGGGCGCCATATACAGCAGATAATTCCCCATCCCATGGTTGGGCTGAGGATCATGGAGGGGGCGGTGATGCACCATCACCACCTCGTAGGCGTCGTCGCGGTTTACGCCGAACCCCTGGGCACTGTGATAAATCTGATGAGGCAGGAATGACAAGAAGGCTCCATCGGGCGCCACGTCGGGCACTGTTCTGAGGAGCGTCCTCTGTGCCGTCTTGTTCTCCAGTGCAATCAGCAGCACTTGGTCGTGCCCGTGCGGGTACGCAAACTTCACGCAGCCATCCATCCGGAACTTCAGTGGCGCGCGATCTATTTGTACGCCAGGCCTTACCTCGATCCCCTCATCGGTTTCGTCTGCGCGCCGTTTCGGGAATTGGCTGTAACAGACCGTGTTCACGCCGACCTGGTAGACATCCAATGCTTGTAGTACGGCACCCTTCGGCGCCATCTCCATCGTGAAGCTGGCCATCACATCCTTCGTGGGCGGCACACCGTGGTAGAACGCGACGATGGCCATGAGTTTCTGTCCCTTGGCGAGTTTCACTCCGTACCCAGAGGGAAACCGCGCCTCTGTCATTTCCAGACCAGCGCCGGCGAAAAACAACGGCTCGCCCGGGCACGAGACACTGTCTTTGTTCTGGTTGATGAGCAGAATGTGGTGAAGATACTGGCGAGGGAGCAGCGTCCCGTCCTTCAGAAAGACGGAGGATTGGAAGCCCACCATCGTCATATCCTCCGGCAATCCAAACACATGTTTCGGCAGGCTGGCCGCCAGCTCCCCATCGTGTCCGGACGGCAAGTCCACCGGCCCGAAGGTCACCGTGACACGGTTGCCCTCATACGTGACAATGGTCTTGGGTTGCGCCAAGAGTTGGGGCACCTCATGCGCACCGTGCGTACCGCCTGCCAGCGCAGTGCCAGTCAGAACGAGAGCGAGGGCACATGCAACCGACACCGGTATGACACCGGTGAGGGACATCAGCTTGGTGAATGCACGGATCATATCGATACTCCTTCGTCGCTCGGCATTGCCCATCCGTCAAGCGGACGAGAACAAGAAGTCATTGGTCAAAAGTATTATACGTTCGCAACAGCTGTGCCTGGACTCGTACTCAACGCTCTTCTCACATCTTTCATCGATAAGTACGGAGGTTAGACCCTGGAGAGACTATTGTGTGCGGTCGAAATTCTGGCGCATTCTTCTACAGGATTAGACCGACCAGGGGCTCGCTAGAGTCGATACGAATAAACACAATAAGTTACGTTGTCTAATTTTCTGGACTGTCAGATGAGAGAAGTGTGGAAGAGAGGGGCATTCGGAGGGCTAGTCAATCTGATAGTCGCGGATTTTATTGTACAGGCTCGCCCGGCTGATCTTGAGGAGCTTGGCAGCCTTCGCCCGATTTCCTCCAGTCTGCTGGAGCGCCTGAAGAATCCTCGCACGTTCTACCTGACGGGTGGCCCCGCGCGCAATGGTGCGGAGATCGTGCTCTGCCGGATCTGATCCCATTGCGATAATGTCTTTGCAGTTGAGCTCGGGACCGCTGGTGGTGACCACTGCCCGCTCAAGATAGTGTTGCAACTCCCGGACATTGCCAGGCCATGAGGCCTGGGTGAGCGCCTGTATCACGTCCGGCGACACCTGCCGAATCGGCTGTCTGTGGCGCTTACAGGAGGCCGCAACGAAATGTTGCACCAGGAGCGGGATATCTTCCCTCCGGTCACGGAGCGGAGGGAGAGACAACGGCAGCACCGCAAGCCGGTAGTACAGATCTTGCCGAAAAGCTTTGGCCTTCACAAGTTCGGTCAGATCTTTATTCGTCGCCGAAATGACCCGCGCGTCGATTTTGATCGGCTGGTTTCCCCCAACCCTCTTGATCTCTCCCTCCTGAAGCACCCGCAGCAACTTGGATTGAAAGACCGGTGTCGTGTCGGCGATCTCGTCGAGAAAGATCGTCCCGCTGTCTGCCTCTTCGAACAGTCCTCGTTTGGTGGTATGCGCTCCAGTGAAGGCTCCCTTCACATGGCCGAACAACTCACTCTCCAACAGCGTTTCCGGTAGCGAGCCGCAATCGACCACGATGAACGGTTTATCCCGCCGATAGCTGGTCTGGTGAATCGTTTTGGCTGCCAGTTCCTTGCCGGTACCGCTCTCTCCCTGAATCAGCACAGTTGCAGAACTATCCGCCACGAGCCGGATCATGTCGAGAACTTCTCGCATCGGCGCGCTCGAACCGATCAATTCTCCAAGCGTCGATTCGGATTTCGCGTCCGGGCGCACACGGCTCGTCTGTTTCGCGGGCTTTGGCGGCGCCTTGAATAACACCAGCACCGTCTCGACCTCACCGTTGCTCGAAACGAGCGGAAACGCCTGATGCATCCCGCAGGCTGTACCGTTCCCTCCGGAGGGACAGACCACGGATTGGACCTCGGGGGATTCATACAGTTTTGTTGCCGGGCAGGTGCCACAGGGATCGTTCCGGTGAGCAAAGGCCTCATAGCACTTCGCCTGATGGTCAGACCCACGGGTTAGGTCTTCAGACCATGCGGATTCATTGGCATAGATCACGTTGAAACCGCGATCCATGACTGCTACTCGCTCGGAGAGCCCACCGGCTAACTGCTTGATGGCTTCCAGTCGAGCTGCGAGGATGGGATCAGCACAGGAAAGAACGGTATTAGCCTGCTTGTGAGATCCGGCCATCTCATACCTCTCATGCGTTTAGAGTCAATACCATGCAAAATCTCAGTCGATTTCTCCATCCAATGCCGGACCTAAAAGACGCCGCACGGCTTCTTTCAGTTCGCTGATTCGGACAGGCTTGTCAAAGTAGGCTTCGACGCCGAGCGCCAGGGCATTGGCTTTCGTCTGCTGGTCTCCGAATGAAGTGATCAGCACCAGCGGCACGCCCGGAGCGAACGTCCGGAGCCTGGCAATATAATCCAACCCACCTGCCGGCATACGGAGATCCGTGAGAATCAGAGCGGGGCGGGTATCGAGCACCGAACGAAGCGCTTCATCCCCATCTGCCGCTTCCCGGATGGACAGCCCCAGATCATAGAGTTCATCGCACAGAAGACTCCGCATCTCCCGATCATCTTCGGCAATGAGCACCACAGCAGATTTCCTATCCTGTGTCATTGATTGCCCCCTGCGTCAGGCCCCCTTCACTCTCTGGTGGGACATAATGCACAACCCGTGCAAACCAACCCCCTCGCTAGTGAGAAGTGCTGAACTCCAGAACTGAGCAAATTTGAAGGAGATTTCTTTGGAAATGAACAGAGCAGTGAGCGTTACGACCCTAAGGTCTGATGAGAATTGCAACAGATGGCAAGCCCCTTCTGTCGCAGATTGCGACAGAAGATGACCAGTCTGCGATCGAACTTCTCAGGGAGAGGGGGTTGGGGTAGAGGAAGTAGCCACGCTCTCGGTCCTGTCAAGGGGAAGGCGGATCCAAAACGTCGTTCCCTTGTCGACAACACTTTCCACAGCAATGGTCCCGCCATGTTCCTCGATGATGCCCTTCACGACCGTGAGGCCGAGACCAGTTCCCTTCCCGAAATCTTTCGTCGTGAAAAATGGCTCGAATATCTTCGAGCGGACTTCTTCAGGCATCCCGTGACCGGTATCGGACAGGCCCAGGAGCACATGACTATTCTCTCGATTGAGGCTCAGCCTGAGCCGCCCCCCCTTCGGCATGGCATGGAGGCTGTTCGTCACCAGATTGATGAGCACCTGAACAAGCTGGTCTCGATCTGCATGGATAGACGGCAAATCAGCCTCGATCACTTTTTCCACCGTGATGCGGTTGTGAGTCATCCGCTCCTGGAACATCTCCAGGCTATCCTCCACGATCTCAGCGAGATCGACAACCTGTCGATCCGGCTGCTTCCGCCTGGCAAAGACGAGGAGCTGGTTCATCACCTTGGTGATCCTCTCGATCTGCGTGATGATCGTGGCAAGCCCTTTCTTCATCCCTTCATCGGCTGTGCGTTGGAGCAGATATTCTGCGCGTCCAAGGATCACGTTCATCGGCGTACCGATTTCGTGCGCCATGCCGGAGGCAAGTGTACCAAGCTCCGCAATCCGTTCCGTTTTGCGGAGCAGCTCCTGCATGGATTTGAAATCGGTGATATCGAGGCCGGATGACACGACATAGTCGACCTTCCCGCTAGAGTCCACGATGACCGTATTCGACCAGGAAATTCGCCTCAGAAACCCGCCTTTTCCCATCCAGTAATTTTCATAGTCGCTGCGCGGCTCGCCGCCCCGAAGCCGCTCGAACACCGCTTTCACACCGGCGACCTCATCGGGAATAATGAACAGGTCCCACACATGCCGACCCATCACCTCTTCAGAAGAGTAACCGGTCGTCTGTTCACAGGCACGATTGAATCGCAGAATCCGTCCCTCCCGATCCAGCACGACGACAAGCGCCCCGGCGGTCTCCAGCACCGCGTCGATGAAATCCCGCTCTTTCTGGAGCGCCTGTTCTGCCCGTTTTCGCCCACTGATATCCACGATTGACGCCAAGACTCTCAACCCATCCGGCGTCCGAACCGGATTGAGGCCGATCTCCAATGGAAACTCCTGTCCATTTTTTCTCACACCATAGAGATCCCGTCCTTTTCCCATGGCGCGTGACTCGGAGTGAGCAAAGAATTTCTCCCGGTCTCCGGCATGATGCGACCGCATACGTTGCGGCACAAGCATTTCAACAGGCTGCCCAATCAATTCAGCCCGTTCATAGCCGAACAGCTGCTCAATCTGCTGATTCACCAAGAGGATGGTACCATCCTCATCCACCATCAGCATCCCGTTCGGCGACGCTTCCACCACAAGGCGAAATTGCCCCCCGGCCCGCTTGGCCTCGGTGAGATTCCGTACGATCACCGCAATACCGGCCGGCTTTCCATCATCCTCCTTCACCGCAAACTTGGTGATGGACACGGGAATCTGAGAACCATCCTTCCGGAAATAGTCAATTTCATATTCGACCGGCTCGCTGGATTGGAGGACTTGCGCCACGATACGATCCCGCTGTTCCTTGTGCTGTTCGGAGACCAAGTCTCGCACATTCATCCTGAGCAACTCTTCTTGTGAGAAGCCGGTCATTTCGGAAAACGCCCGATTGACGAGGAGGATGGCTCCATCGAGTGCGGCATAGCCGATCGCGTCCTTCGAGACTTCGAAAATACTTTTGAATTGTTCCTGAGCCATTTTCATCAAGCTTTCAGCCGTGGTGAGTCCTTCCTCCACACTCCTGATGTGTATCAACCCCAGCGTAACGCCCCACAGGACTAGCGTGCCTATCACGCGATTCAACACACCATACTGGATCGACACACCAGGCGGTTCGAGAAACAAGTTGATCCAGGTCAGCGCTGTCGCAATAATGGAGAAGTAGATGAGGTCTCGCTCGCGCAAGGACAGAAACGTCAGCAGCAACGGAAAAATGTAGAGGATCGAAATCAGCACACCGACAGGTGTGAGCATATCGAAGGCAAAGATGCCGATCGTGAGAACAGAAATCGCCCACGGGTTCGCGCGCATAACAGGATTCTCGACAACTTTCAGGTGATTGATTCCAGCCTGAAGCGGGGCTGCGTGACCACAATCCCAGTTCGACGATCAAAATAAGGCGGTCATTCCTCTAGGTGCGGCTTGCCTTCGATTTCAGCGAGCTTACGATACAGCGTTTTACGGTCGATGCCAAGCGCGTGGGCAGCCTGATATTTGTTGCCACCTGTCTTCTCGAGAATCTTGAGAATGTATTCTTTCTCCACCTCATCCAGCGGCAAAGTCCGTTCAGCTGCATCGTCAAGCACGCGCCGATCGCCACGAGCCCCCTGAATCGTCGACGGGAAGTCGTCAGGAACGATCTTTTCGCTCCGGCCCAGCGTAACGGCCCGCTCAATCACATTCTCCAATTCCCGCACGTTGCCGGGCCAGGTGTAATCTACCAGCATCGCCAACGCGGATTCGCTCACCCCCTGTATTAGTTTTCCACGAGAAGCTGCACACTTCTTCATGAACGAATCCACGAGCAATGGGATATCCTCGCGGCGTTCGCGCAAGGGGGGCAGACGCAGTTCGATCACGTTGAGCCGGTAATACAAGTCCTCACGAAAGCGTTTCGCCTTGACCTCTTCCGTCAGATGGAGGTTCGTCGCCGCAATGATCCGCACGTCGACGGCAACCGGCTTGTTGGCACCCACCCGGCGGATCTCTTTCTCCTGGATCGCGCGCAAGATTTTGGCCTGCAACATCAACGGTAGTTCGCTGATCTCGTCGAGAAAGAGCGTGCCCTTCTGGGCCTCTTCAAAAAGGCCCCGCTTGTCCGCCTTCGCATCTGTGAACGCGCCTCGCATATGACCGAACAGTTCGCTTTCGAGCAGCTGTTCCGGAATGGCGGCACAGTTGACGGGGATAAACGGCGCATCTTTGCGATCGCTATTATAGTGAATCGCCTTAGCCACTAACTCCTTGCCAGTTCCGCTCTCGCCGGTGATCAATAGATTCGTCGGACTGTCGGCGACACGCCGGATTAGGTCGAATATCTCCTGCATCGGTTTGCTCTTGCCGATGATCTGATGAAAGCTGTACTCCTTGTGGACTTCGCGCCGAAGCCTGTTCACCTCACGCCGCAACGAGGCTTCACGGATCACACGTTCAACGACACGAACCAACTCCTCGTTTTTCACCGGCTTGGTTAAGTAGTCGCTGGCGCCCCGCTTCATGGCCTCAACCGCCGTATCGACCGACCCAAAGGCGGTCATGAGGATGACTCCGATATCCGGATAGAGACGCCTGATCTCCGTCAACAACTCCGTCCCCTGCATTCCTTTCATCCGCAAATCCGTCAGCACGACGCCGCAGTCTTGTTCGGCCAACAGCGTCAACGCCTCTTGCCCGCCCCCTGCCGTCGAGACTTGATGGCCGCGATCCTTCAACACATCGTGAACAAGCTCCCGCATTTCTGCATCGTCATCGACGACAAGAATCGCGCCCCAGTCCTCGGTCATACCGCACTCCTTCTCCAGCAAGATGCTGAAAAAGTTCCCCAGCTTCGTTCTCGGCTCATCGAACTCCTCAACGTACCCCGAGGGTACGCCTCCGGTTTCGAATCGCCTGCGGCCTTGCTGGAGAACTTTTTGAGCATCTTGCGTGGTCGTGTCCTGTTGTCTCAAACATTCGAAACAATGGATTTTCTAAAGGCCGACACCGCTGTTCCTCATTCGACTGACAACCGCATGTCAGAGGCCATCCCTTTGATCTAGAAGTAGCCAAGGCTGCTTTGGCGCGAAAAGCGACAGAGAAACCTCCCTCTTGGGGAGAAACGCCCCATTACTGGTTTTATTTGAGGTTTCTTCAAACTCACGGGTCTAGATCTGCAAAGGCGGGACCAAGTACCTGCTTGGAGCAACCACGAGCAACCATTGGTCTAGTATTAGAATGAACTGTCGCTATTTGGCTTGGACCGAATCGAAGGATAGCGCCTACTTCACCTTGGAGAAATCGGCAGCGATTCTTGCCTCAGTTCCATCTTGAAGATTCACGGCAAAAACTGAGGCGGCCGCGGGATCGAATGTTTCATAGGCAAAGAGCGCGGTAAAGCGTGATCGATAGATTGGTCCGGCTCCCTCATTCTTTCGGCCGCGTTCGGCTTTTCCAATATCGATGGGCTTGATCCTCTTGGAGCCTTGTTGCAATTCGATCACGGCACCTTCTGCAAAATATTCATCGTCGCCACACAGCTGAACCTCGATCTCCATATTGGGCATGTCTACGACTTTCTTGATGAACTCCTCGGGCATGCGCACATCCATCTTCCGCTTCTTAGACTCCGCCGCCTCTTGCCGTCCAAAGGCTTCAAGTCGATAGCGTTTGGTCCGGAGGATCGCACTGGCTCCGCAGGGATCTTTCTCCGGGTCGGCGCCCACTCGCGTGGCCAGCGAGGCTTGCTGGAGGACCTTTTTGACGTCCTCCGGAGTGTTGGCCTTCTCCATCGGCGCTCGCCCTACTTCTAAGGCCTTCTGCGCCTCTTCAGCTGAAAGCTTCACTTCAATGGCGGAGACCGGCTGAAGCGCCACAACTGTCAACAGCCCCAAGACCGCACAGATGGCAACACCACCGACTCGTGCCGAGGATGTCAGGTATCGCACGCTCATGACTCCCTCCGTATAACAAGGCAGAGACTGATGAGGCGGCATTGTACGGAAGCTCCCTACCCCTTTGCAATTACACTGAGAAGCGTGCCCAGTTGGCATAGGGCTTCATGGCATAGAGTTCGTCGAGATTGATCGGCACTTTCACGCCAACTTGCAGAAGCAGCTGAGCAACGAGGCGGAGCGGCAGACCGACCACATTCGGGAAATCTCCGTCGATGGAATCAATCAGAGCGCCACCCTCTCCTTGGATCGAATAGGCTCCGGCCTTGCCGAGACTTTCTCCTATCGCAAGATACCGTTCATGCGCCAATGTATCGAAGGGCTTCATTCGAACAACCGTCGTAGAAAATGCGACCGTATCGATTATGCGAGCTGAGCAGACGACTGCGACCGCCGTATGCACACGATGGTCGCGGCCAGCCAAGCGCTGGAGCATCGCACGAGCATCTGTCAGATCGACCGGCTTCCCGATCACGTCATGATCCAACTCAATCACTGTGTCACTCCCCAGCACGATCGCCTTCGGTTCTTGCCTCGCAACCGACTGAGCCTTGCCCTGCGCGAAGGACCGTACTTGCTCGATCGCTGGACAGTCAGTCTCCAGTCGTTCATTAAAGGATGGGTGTTCGACGTTGAACGGGATGCCTAACAGGGCAAGCAATTCGTGGCGGCGGGGAGAGGTGGAAGCCAGAATGATCGGCATCTACAACGCCGGAGAGGGTTCAACAGAGAGCAGCATTCGATCGGAGGCCACGGTGAAACTTGCACAGTGCGCATGAAAATCGGCGAGTACCTGTTCCAGGTCAGCGACCGAAGAGACTCGGAACATATTGGCTCGCAGCGAGGCGGCATGAGGAAACCCTTTGCAGTACCACCCCAGATGTTTGCGCATCCGCCGAAATTGACCCTGTCCACAGGCCGCTTCGAACCGTCTGGCATGATCGAGCAACATCTCGAAGCGGACGTCGAGCGGCGGCACCCACGGTTCAGGCCCTTCTTCAGACCGATGTTGCTGCAACACTCTTCGCGCGTCCTCTTTCTGCCGAAAGAACCAGGGCGCTCCAAGCGCGGCTCGCCCAACCAGTACGCCATGGACTCCGGTATCCCTCACGCGACGGATGACATCGTCATAGCTGTGCACGTCCCCGTTACCGAACAATAGCGTCTCGCTTCCCTTCACAATCTCCGCCGCCCGAGCGATGGCGTTCCAATCTGCTTCCCCTCGATACATTTGCTGCAAGGTCCGTCCATGGAGAGAAATGACCGCGGGTTGTTCCCTGAGGAGATGTTCGATCCATTCGTCGACGACCACTACGTCGTAGCCGAGGCGTGTCTTCACAGACAGGGGGATCGTGCGCCGAACGAGCGGGCAAGCATCCTGCCGCTGCTCATTCATCCTTCGTAGCGCCGCCACTCTGCCCGGCTTGAGACCTGCGCCCTCAAGCGTCTGACCAGCCGCCCAATCGGCGATCCCCTGCCGAGCAGCCTGCATAATGGAGTGAGCCACATCCGGCGTTCGGATCAGCCCTGCGCCCGATCCGGAAGACGCCACACTCCGCGAAGGACAGCCCATGTTGATATCTAACCCGTCAAACCCCAACTCACACACGGCATGAGCGGCCTGATAGAAGAGGTCCGGCTCTTTTCCATAGAGCTGCGCGACAATCGGCCGCTCAGCTTCGTGATAGATGAGGGAGTCCAACAGGAACTCCGGTCCCCGGCAGACGTCATGCACGTGTGTGAATTCCGTGAAGGACACATCAGGTTTCCCGTGCATCGCCACGGTATGGCGAAAAGTGGCATCGGTGACCCCATCCATGGGCGCCATCCCAATGACCGGTCTGGGAAGTGATTGCCAGAAACTCATCGAGTCCGCTCCATATCCATCACCGGTTCCACCACTTCATTCGCCTCAGCATAGGCCTGTCGCAAGATATCACATTCCTGTTGTGCGCAGCCTTGTAGGTCCAATGCACGTTCCGTCACAAATTCAAGAAACCGTTTGATCTTCAGGAGAAAGAAATCATACGAGTGCGTAAGCGGTCGTGGGGACCGAAACCAGAATGCCAGAAACTCTGCCAGGTCAATGCCCCGCTCCGCTAACACCCGGCAAGTCTGCGGAAACATCTCCACGAGATCTCCTCCCCAATGGAGAATCTCATAGGGAAGATACACTGTGCGGTAACGAGTCATACCGGTCGCTTCGGCGGCTGCTTCCTGCCATTCCGGCCCTGTCGCGGGAGCATGCCCCGAGATAATTTGCGCATAGCGCGTATAGTCGTCATGTAGCTGCTGTCGGTCTGACTGGCACACCGGCACCTGGACAGAATTCGGATGGGGCGCCGGCTCCATTGAACGTTCTAGAAAAGCTCCTCTGGCCATCGTCTGCTGAACGACGGGGGAAAAACGACGAACAGCCTCTGCATACTCCCCCACGATCATCTCAATCGGCTTGGTGTCCACTTCAAGCGCCACCGCCCGGAGACTCACGAGGTTCGAATGAGCCAGAACTTGTTCGAGCATGGTGAGGAGGATCGACGGAATCGGAGCCGCATGCGCGTCGATCCATTCAGGAAGCTCCTCTCCCGAGGTTGACTGACCAATCGACTCATGACGGGCTAACCCCGCGATGTGGATTTCGACGACTCGATCCAGAGGAAACTCATCGAGGAACTCCCCGACGAATCGTTCACGCGACATCCGTCGGCAGGCAGTGGTATAGCGATAGACCGTCCAGAGATGCCCGATGTCCAGCACGAGGCCACAGGGTACCGACCCTGCGACAAGCCGAAAAAAATGGGGGATCGATATCGTGCCCGCGGAAAAATATGTGAGCGGCGGCATTTCCAAGAGAAAGAGCGGCGCCGCCCTATCTGCTCGGCAGTTCTGCCGATCCATCATCTGCTGAACCGCCGCAATGTTGGCAGCCACCACCTCAGCACTCAACCGCGTATAGAGTGGCGGGACATACGTACCGAACGAATAGCCCGCCATCTGCTTCATCGCACATTCATGATTCAGCCAAAGGCTCTGTATACTATTGAGCTGCAGAACCATCTCGTCTACATCCTGCTGAAAGAACGGAGAGGCTTGAACGTCCGGCTGAGTGATCCACAACCCCTCCCCATGGTATCCCAACAATATATCCGGCATCGCCTGGCGAACCGTTGACAGTGTGCTCGTCGTTGCCTTAAAGACTTCAAGATAGCCTGGCTGAAGTCCTTGCTCCTTGAGCCGGTTCACCAGCTCGAACAGGTTGGGAGAATAGACGTCGACTGACAGCCCCATTCCCAGCAGAGGAATGGTCTTGAGGCGGCGCTGAAAGTCCTGTTGAACAAAACCGGAATCAGGCATAGGATCAACTCTCGTACTATACTGACAATTCGCCTAGTCTATTCGCCGAACTCCTTGTTTGACAAGGGAAGCCCGATTCATGGGCAAGAGAAACCCGTCTGCTATACTTGGCATACGTCGCCAGGGGCGGGCCCTCACAAATCGTGCAGGCATCAATCGAGGGAGTGCTCGAGCCCATGATGAACGACGATGACAAGTCCGTGAAGACGACACCGCTTATACCCACGATGGTTGCCCATATGATGACACCAGGGGTTGTACAAATTCCAGGGGACGTCTCCGTCAGTGAGGCAGCCATGTTGCTTGAGCGAGAGCAGGCGCCCTGTCTGCTTATCAAGGATACCGACACACAGTTCGGCCTTATGACGCCAACCGACATCGTCAAAAAAGTTGTCGCTCAGGGACTCGAACCGCACGAGATCGAAGTCCGGACGATCATGACACGGCCGGTACAATTCATCGAATACGATGAGGCCTTATCAGAGGCCTCGATACTCATGATGGCCACAGGCGCCTCCCTCTTAATTGTCACCAAGCAGCACCAACCGGTCGGGGTACTCAGTGCGCAGGACGTATTGCTCAACCCACCAAGACGGAGCACGAGAATTCCCGTCGTGGTGAGTGTGGTTGGACAAGCCCCGGAACCGGGGCTCAACTATAACGCCATCATCACCCAGCTGAGCCATGCTGGAGGGTTGATCGAATCGGCAACAAAGCTCACGCCAAAGACAAACGTCGTACTGGCCTTTTCGATTTCTGGTCAAAATACTCCTCTGACCATTCGTGGAAAGGTATTGGCCAGTGAAACGCCTCACGCAGAACCCGATGACACATCAGGCGAGACTCGTACCTGGCACGTCGATATTCAGTTCACTGACCTCTCATCACCCGATCTCGGGCGGATCAGAGCCTGGGCGCTCCAAACAATGCCTCCTTTACCCCATCTCTCTTAATCGCACACCGATGTTCCATTCCTTTGACCGATAGGCGATCAGCTGATAGAATTTTACTCTCTAAAGATGAAATAGAACCTCCTATGGATAACTACATGAAGACATCCCAGGCCCGTTCCCGCTCCCTCCCTTCGAACGAGGAGCTGCTCAGTCAAATTCGCCTCCTGCTCGACAGTCCTGAAGACGACCTGCAAGCGGCGATCATGAAGGAACTTCTGGCCGGAACACTTCGACTCCACGATTCTCATCTAGACATCCTGGATCTCAAGATCGTCAATCGCGCCGTCAAAGAACTGCGTCATGCCTTCCGGGTCTTCCATGGCTATTGCGATCGACGCAAGATCAGTATCTTCGGTTCGGCTCGCACCGACTCAGACGATCCCAACTACCAGATGGCCTTCCAGTTTTCCCGTCGGATCGTCGAGGAAGGGTTCATGGTCATTACCGGTGGCGCCGATGGGATCATGCGCGCATGCCAGGAGGGCGCCGGACGGGAGAACAGCTTCGGGGTTAATATTATGCTGCCCTTCGAACAGGGCCCGAATACCACGATCGCCGATGACCCCAAGCTCGTCACGTTCAAATACTTCTTTACCCGCAAACTCATCTTTCAGAAAGAGGCCAACGCTATTGCGTTGTTTCCCGGCGGCTTCGGGACACATGATGAAGGCTTTGAGATTCTCACCCTCGCCCAAACCGGCAAGAGCGATCCTCAGCCGATCGTATGCCTCCAGGCTCCAGGCTGCGACTATTGGGACGACTGGTACACCTTCATCACACGCCAACTTTTGGCCCGTAGGCTTATTAATCATGAAGATCTCAGCTTGTTCAAAATCACCACGTCCATAGACGAAGCGATCGATGAGATCAGAGGTTTCTATCGCCGGTTCCATTCCATCCGCTATGTGGGCCGCCTCTTGGTCATGCGGCTGAAAACGGGCATTTCACCCGAGCAGGTGGCCGACCTTCATGACACGTTTGGCGATCTGTTATCCGAGGGCACCTTCGAATTGCGTGGGGCGCTCCCCGAAGAGCTCGACGAGCCAAGTCTACGAGAATTGCCGCGGCTGACCTTTACCTCCAATCGACGGAGTGCGAGCCGGTTGCGTCAGCTGATCGACCGTCTCAACGCGCTCTGATCAACTCCGCTCGAAGCCGCTTTAGTCTCGACGCTTCATCATGGTATGCTCCCTGCGATGGCCGGTTCTCGCACACAACACCCATTCTCCGATTCTCCCACTGTCGTGCTCTATCACGCCGAATGCGCCGATGGGTTCGGCGCCGCTTGGGCGATCTGGAATCGATTTCCAGCAGCTCGGTTTATACCCGTGAAACACGGGAATCCTCCTCCCACAGGGCTACAGGACCAACGAGTCGTCATCGTGGATTTCAGTTATGCCCGCGAAACGCTGGAAACTATGGCGGCTCAGACGCAGGCGCTCCTTGTGCTCGATCATCATATCACCGCGGAGAAGGCCCTCGTCGGTCTTCCCTATGCGTACTTCGACATGAAGAAATCCGGAGCGGTCCTGGCCTGGGAATGGGCCCACGATCAGCCGACTCCGTGGCTCCTTGACTATATCCAAGACAAAGATCTTTGGACGTGGACGCTCCCCTCCAGTCGTGAAATTAATGCGGCCGTCGCCTCCTATCCATTCGACTACCACCTCTGGAATCACTTCACGCAGAAGGAATTGGAACAGGAAGGCCGTGCCATCCTACGTTACGAAAGCGAGCTCGTGAGCAAACTTGCGGCCCAAGCGATGTTAATGGACTTCCACGGAGCCGTCGTTCCTTCGGTCCAAAGCGCAGTCCTGACGAGTCAGATCGGTGAACGCTTGTCTGCCGAACATCCGTTCTGCGTCATTTGGCATGATCGCGATGGGCGCCGCTATTACAGCATGCGCTCGCGAGAGGATGGAGCTGACGTAGGAACCCTCGCCGCATCGTTCGGCGGTGGAGGCCATACACACGCCGCGGGGTTTTCCGTTCCCCTTGGGCTCGATGGCTCCTTGCCGGATAACCCGGCGCTTCCTCGATCGATCGTCGACCGTCGCAGGCCTCCTGGTTGATCTGGTCTCTCTGGTTCATCTGGTTTTTCTGGTTAGTCTGGTTCAACCAAAAACCAGACAAACCAAATAACGGTCTTCATACTCGCTATGATTCCTCTGCACGACGACAACCCCACCGAACGCCCGCCAATCATCACAATTGCTTGGATCGTGGCCTGTGCCCTCGTCTTTCTCTACCAGGCCAGTCTTCCCGCCGGCCCAGGAGAGACATTTGTCTTTCAGTACGGGGCAATCCCTGCCCTCGTGTTTGGGGAGGCCGACCCTCCTGAGATGGGCGTAGCCATTCCCGCATACGCGACGTTAATCACAAGCATGTTTCTCCATGGCGGCTGGATGCATCTCATTGGGAATATGCTGTACCTCTGGGTCTTCGGAAACAACATCGAAGATGCCATGGGGCATGCAAAGTATATCGCGTTCTACCTCACATGCGGAATTCTCGCTGCCTTAAGCCACGCCCTAACCGATCCGTCATCATCGATCCCGATGGTGGGAGCGAGCGGCGCCATTTCGGGCATCTTAGGCGCCTACCTGTTGTTGTTCCCACGAGCCAAAGTGCTGGTGATGATGCCCGCCCTGGGCGCCACACGGGTACCGGCAGCAATCGTCCTCGGCATGTGGTTCGTGATGCAACTGCTGAGTGGAGGGATGAGTATCGGGAGCGAGGGGGGCGGCGTTGCATTCTTTGCCCATATCGGCGGGTTTCTCGCTGGAATGGCATTGATTGGCCTGTTCAAACGCCCAGACGTACCCTTCTTGGCCACGGGCCGTAGAGACCGATTGGATAGCTAGCCCCGTTGATCTGGTTTGTTTGGTTTGTCTTGTTTGTTTGGTCGAACCAGATGAACCAAATCAACCAGATAAACAAAACAAACCAGATCAACCATCCGGTGTTCACGTATCCAGCAACTCACGCACTTTTTCGACCAATCCAGCTTGTCGATAGGGGCGCCTCAAGAGATACCGCGGGTTGAGACGATGAGACACCATGGTCTCGTCGTCAAATCCGGAAATAAAGAGCGCCTTCATCGTCGGATATTGCTTCAACAACCGTCCGGCTAATTCACGCCCCCCGATCTCCGGCATCATAAGATCGCTCACGACTATATGAATCGCTCCCGGATGTTGCTGCGGAAGCAGCAAGGCTTCCACGGATGAGCTCGCCTCCAAGACCTGATAACGATGTCGCAACAATGTCGAGAGCGCGAGCTTGCGGTCGATTTCATTTGGCTCTACCAACAGAACCGTTTCCTGCCCTTTGGCTGCACCATGTGCCAGAGCTGACGGGGCCAGCGGCCGACCCTGTCCTGCGAGAGGAAGCGTCACCCGCACAACGGTACCCTTGCCAGGCTGGCTGACCACATCGACCTGGCCTGCACTATGCTTCACCATGCCATAGACAGCAGTAAGCCCCAGTCCCATATTCATTTCCTTTGTAGAGAAAAATGGCTCAAACATGTGCGACTTGGTCTCCGGACTCATTCCACTTCCAGTATCGCTCACTTCAATCAACACCGTGGAGCGATGCAATCCCTTTCCAGTCACAGACACCCCCTCATTCCCATGGGATAGCCGCTTCGCTTCAATCCGAAGCCGACCCCCTTGCGGCATGGCATCTCGAGCATTCACCGCCAAATGAAGTAGCGCTTGATCGAGGCCCTCACGATCGACCTCTACTTCCATCGGCGCATTTTGAATGACCATGCTGAGATCTACGGATGGCGGAAGCAATCCTCTCATCGCGTCACGAATCTCCTCCAACACAGTCTTGACAGACAGAACCTGTCTCACATGGCCGGTATGAACACCCAACTCAGCCAGTTGAGCGGTCAATGCGGCAGCCTTTCCTCCACTTCGAAATATGTCATCGATTGGTCCATATAGTGGATCGTTCGCCTTGAGATGGGAAAGAACCACACCAGTCTGCTTCCCGATCACCGACACAAGATGGTTGAGTTCTTCTGCAACCCCTCCCGCAATCCGACTGATCGCGTCCATCTTCTGCACTTCATGTAATTGCTGCTCGAGGCCTTCTCGTTCCTTCTTCTCCTGGCGAACATGCTCATTCGCCCGTACCAGATCGCCCTTGAGCCCCTTGATACGAACCTCTAACTGGTCGCGCGACGATTTCAGGGCCTGCTCAGCCTCTCTCAACGCCTCGATACTCCCCAACAATTGTGCTTTTTGTTGCCGTTCAGCCCCGATCGTTTGCAGCGCAAGTCCATAGAAGGTCGCCATCACCAACAACACCGGGACTCCAAGCAGATGCCCGGGCGACAAAGAGCCGGTTTGTACAATCCCCTGATAGAGGATGACGCCATACCCGGCACAGAGCAACAACGATAATCCAATAACATGGGAGAGTCGCCGTACCGAGGCCGCAATGAGCATGAGCACGAAATACGACAGATAGAGTTCCGACCGAGCATTACCCGAGAGATAAATAGTCGCGGTCACGAGCACCGTATCGATGCCGATCACAGTCCCGCTGAACCACGCAGCCTGTAGGATTGTATTTGGCACATACCACAAGCAGAGGACCATCGCCACCGAGCCAATGACAATCACCCCGATCGCAGGGCGACTTGCGATGAGTTCCGCTCCAGACAATAACTGGTACGCCAACATGATGCCGACCAACGACTGAAGCACCAGATATCGAGAGCGTGAGATTGTACTGTCGTGACCCGAATCCGCCGAGGGCAATTCAACATGGTTTTCAGAGGATACGGCAAGACTGCTCATCTGTATGGTCTCCTGTTCGTGCAACCGCGTCCTTGTGAACCGTCGCTCCTGTACTAATTCTGATGCTTCGAGAACGGTGAGGGTGGGTGCATCCCGGATCCGGCTAGGAGTGAAGCAAGTCCTGTACCGATATTAAAACAGAGCGAACCCCGCGGTTTTCCCTTGGCCTTTGCCCTGAGGAGCTGAACTATTTGGTTCATCTCTCCGCAACGAGTCACAAAATAGAACGATGCAGAATGACCAAAAAACGGCTCACAGATCGGAGTTAATTAGGTATACGGCTTAAGAGACGGTTGGCCCTGCTGACAACATCCTGTCGGTTGATGTCGGATAGTCACGGGACAGAGGAATGAAAGAGATCAGGCAGACTGGGTGGAGCCGCTTGCGAGGCCATCACGGAATTGCTTCGCATGACCGAGAGCGAGGCCGAGCGTCTCTCCGAAGAACGTCACGTGTCCCATCTTTCTGCGGGGACGAATGACATGCTTGCCGTAGAGATGGAGTACCGCACCAGGAATATCCAACAGCGTACGACATCCTTCACCCTTCATGAGGGATACAGCATCGTCTCCGATAAGATTCAGCATGACGGCTGGACTCAGCAGACGCACTTCACCAAGCGGCATCCCGCAGATCGCACGAACCTGTTGCTCAAACTGAGACACACTGCACACATCGAGCGTGTAATGGCCTGAGTTATGAGGCCGCGGAGCGATCTCGTTAATGAGCAATTCCCCGGTAGGCAGATGAAACAATTCGAGACAAAATACTCCGACACCTTCCAGACGATCGACGGCCTGAATTGCAAGCGCGGCGGCTTGGTCGGCCACAGTCGACGATCCTGGTGCCGGCACCATGGTGGTTCGAAGAATTCCTTCTTCATGTTCATTCTCAACCATGGGATACGTACAACTCTGTCCGTCAGATCCGCGAACCACCAGGATTGAAAGCTCCCGTTCAAACGGCACCAACGACTCCACGATCCATCGCATGCCGGGGCGCGCGGATTCCAATACAGCTTGTTCCACCTCCGGAATATCGGACGCGTGGGAAATTCTCCACTGCCCCTTGCCGTCATAGCCGGCTGTTGCTGTTTTACAGAGAGCGGGAAACCCAACCTGTCCGACAGCCGACAATAATTGATCGGGAGAAATCAGACTGACGAAAGGGGGAACTGAAAATCCGTTGATGGCCAAGAAGTTTTTTTGCGCGATGCGGTCTTGAATCACACTCAGGATGGCACTCGATGGACGAACCGGCTTCCGCTGCTCTAGCGCGCGACAGAGCTCCACCGGGACATTTTCCCATTCATAGGTCACGACACTGACCAGATCGGCAAACCGCGTCAGAACCTGTTGGTCGGTGAAGGGGAAGGGGAAGCTGTGCGTGGCGACACGATGAGCCGGCGCTTCTGGATCTGGATCCCAGACAGCAACGTGATACCCGAGGCGGCATGCTGCGACGGTGAACATGGCGCCTAATTGTCCACCGCCCAGGACGCCCAGGACGGATCCAGGTGCGATAACGCCCGCCGTCACGATTGTCGGCTCGGACGGCCCGGACCTTTCGTTCCAGTCACCAGTCCCTTTGCTTCAGGGGACCGGAGCACCGCGTCCGTCTGTGTCTGGCGGAATAATTTCACGCGAGCGGCAATCGCTGGATACCGGCCTGCTAAAATTTGTGCGGCAAGCAATCCGGCATTTTCCGCCCCGCCGATGGCCACCGTAGCGACCGGAATCCCTTTCGGCATTTGCACGATGGAGAGGAGCGAGTCCAGCCCGCGAAGATGCTCCGTCGGGATCGGAACTCCAATAACCGGCAGATGCGTCTTCGCTGCCAGCATCCCGGGAAGATGTGCCGCCCCTCCCGCGCCGGCAATGATCACTTCGATCCCCCGGCCGGGAGCTTGCTCTGCATACGAGAATAAGCGATCCGGGGTTCGATGCGCAGAGACGACCATCAATTCGTGCGGAACCCCGAGATCCGTCAGAATGGCTGTGGCTTTTTCTAAGATCGGGAAATCAGACTTGCTTCCGCCTAACACGCCAACCAAAGGATGCACACGATCCGTTCCGCGCCGCCGTGATTGTGGCTCTCTATGAAGACGAGACATATGTGCGTGGATCCTTCCCCTACAGTGCTCAGGCCTATGGCTCCAACGAATTCCTCACCTTAGCGATTCTCCGACCGATGGTCAAGCTCGCCTCTTCCCCATCTGCAATCCATGAACGGTGAATCGTGAATCCGAATGGTTGTGGAGGAACAGCCCGCGGCCATCCGACGTTTCAGACTTCGCCCTTACGATTCTTGGGCGCGAAGCGAATACGCCACGTGTGGGCTAGGAGCCTGTAATTCAGCGTGGATAGTTTCGAGGAGGGTCTTCATCTCAAAAGGTTTTTGAAGCGTGCGGTGGGCGCCCAACATTGTCGCCACATCGAGATAATTGAGGATGCCAATCATGTCGCTGCCACCGGTAATCACAATGATTTTCACATCGGGAGACTCCTGTCGCAATGCGACGGTGGTCTCCAGACCATCCTGATCGGGCATGAGAATGTCCATAATGACCAGATCTGCTGGAGCTAACCGATACAGACGGAGAGCCTCCTTCCCATCACGAGCTTCCGTAACGTGATAGCCGGCCCCCTCTAATGTTTGGCAAATCAACCGGCGGATTTGGTCTTCGTCGTCGACGACAAGGATGGATGACATTGTGCACCTCGGCTTCGGTGGATGATTCCGGACCTCGGTTCCTCACATGGCGTGCCTTCCAGAAAATACTTCTGAACTGTATCATCTCCCACGTGAGCGGGCAAACAATTCGTCATTGTCTGTGCCGAAAGAATATCGACGGCGATGCGCGCCTACATAGGGGCATGTGGCTCTGACCAGATAGTCTCACGAGGGAAATGGGGCTGGTGAGAGAAAAGGATCTGAGGGTTACGGAACGTCGAATCCTCAACTCTGGATCGTGCGGGTGCCTCGTCAGACCTGACGTTTCACGAAGTAGGCGGCGGCTTGCGCACGTCGTGAGATCTGCAGCTTTTGGAACATGTTGGCGACATAGTTCTTGACCGTCTTATCACTGAGTTGCATCGAGACGGCGATTTCCTTATTCGTCAAACCTTCTGCCAATAACGCCAGGACGCGCTCTTCCTGAGGAGCGAGGGATGGTTCCCGCTCCGAACGAGCTTGAACCGACCCAACATTCCTACTCAACGCCTGCTGGGTAAGGACTGGATCGAACATCGATTGCCCGTTGGAAACGCCAAGAATCGATCGAATCAGCTGGTCAGAGTCGATATTTTTGACGACATACCCCTGTGCGCCGGCCAGCATGGCTGCCCGTGCGGAATCACCATTCATATAGGAAGTGAGAAAGATGACGCGTGTCGCGGGATGCCCGGCGAAGATGTCACGGGCCGCTTCAACCCCGGAGCCATCCGGGAGTCGGACATCCATCAGGACGATGTCCGGTTTGAGCCGCTTGACCGCCTGTACTGCGGCTGCCTTGGATCCTGCCTCGCCGACGACGGTAATGCCTTGGCGATTGTGCAAGACCGTTCGCAAGCCGACACGGACCACTTCGTGATCGTCGACTACGAGTAGGCGAATCGGCTTCCTAGCGGGGGAAATGGGGAACCTCCTTCGGCAAATCGAGGATGATGCGTGTCCCTTCATTCTCCTTGGACAAGACGGTGAACCGCCCGCTGACCTTCTGCGCGCGGGCGGCCATGTTACGCAACCCGTACCCACCCGCTTTGACGGTGTCCTGATTGAATCCACGGCCGTTGTCGCGAATGCTCAGCCGGACACCCTGCTTCAGCATTTTGAGGGACACCCGGGCCTCTTGTGCGCCACCGTGCCGGATACAATTACTCACCGCTTCTTGGATGACGCGGAGCAGGTGCAGAGACTGTTCAGCCGATAAGGCCTTCGCGGCACGATCCTCGACTGCAAAACGCACACGCGTAGGCTGGTTTTCTGTCAGTGATTTCAGCAAATGCTTCAGCGCCGCCGGCAAGTTCTTTCCCTCGAGCGATTCGGAGTCCAGCCCCGCGATAAAGTTCCGGATCTCGCGCATGACACGATTCAATTGATCAATGGCCTTATTGAGTGATGCGCTGGAGGCCTTGAGTGTCTTTGGAGGCATCAACGATTTGGCCACCTCGAGAGTGAGCCCCACGGCAAAGAGCGACTGTAAGATCCCATCATGAAGGTCTTGGCTAATCCGTTCGCGTTCTTGAAGCGCAACTTGCAACTCACGTTCTCGCGTGCGGAGAGCATCTTCCATGCGCTTGCGCTCGGTGATGTCTCGGGCTGAAGCATAGATAAGTTCGCCGTCTTGAATCGACTTCCATTCAATCCAACGATATGACCCATCCTTCCTTCGGTAACGATTGACGAAGGTCGGCACTTCTTTCTGCTCAGCCAGATCCCCCAGTGCATGGAGCGTTGCCTCCATGTCGTCGGGATGGACATAGTCCAGAAATTTCGCTCCTTCAAGTTCCTCAAGCAAATATCCCAATGTCAATTCCCATGCCTTATTCAACCTTTTGAAGCGTCCCGTGACGTCGGCAATACAGAGCAGATCGAGCGCGCTGGTGAAATAATGGTCGAGTTCCAGGTCCTTCTTCCGCAATGCCTCTTCCGCCTGCTTGCGCTCGGTGATGTCCTGAATGAGTGCGATCAAATGGAGGCAGTTTCCCTGCTTATCGAGAATGCTAGAGACAGTGGTTTGAGCCCATATCAGTGATCCGTCTTTCTTCACGTATCGCTTTTCAATAGTTTCATGACTCCTGGTGCCTCCGATCAGATGACTCACGAGTTCCCTGCTGGCAGGGAGGTCATCCGGAAAGGTAATGCCTTTCATGCCAAGGTGACAAAGCTCCTCCTGAGTGTATCCAAGCATAGCGGCAAATACGGGATTGATCTGATCGATACCGGTCCCCGTCGTAAAACTGCCAACGGCAATTCCCACCGCCGCATTCTCGAATACGGCCCGGAACCGTTCCTCGCTTAACCGCAAGGCCTCTTCTGCCTGCTTGCGCTCGGTGATGTCATGGCACAGATAGATCAGGCAGGGAGTAGGCCCGAGTTGGATCGATTCGACGGAGACCATGAGTGAGCGAATCTCTCCTGACTTGGTCTGGAGCAGCCCTTCCCGATTGTGCAAGTAACCCTGTTCCAGAATTTCCCGGAGCACAGATTCGCGTTCCGACACATCGGCCCACAGCCCCAATTCTAAGGTCGTACGGCCCATCAGTTCCTCTCGCATGTAACCGGTCAGCCGGCTAAACCCCTCATTCACATCAATAAACCGACCTTCCGCCACGGTACTGATCCCGACAGCGGAGGGAGTCCAGTTGAAAAGGGCCTGAAAATGCTGTTGCGACCGGGTCAGGTCCTCGATGAGTCGGGCTTGCTCCTGCTCCCCCCGCTTGCGCTCCGCAATATCGAGCACCAATACTTGGATCACGTCGGTCCCGTCGAAGGATGTGGGAATCGCCGTGACCGCCACGTCGATCCGCGACCCGTCGAGGCGCACATATTGCGAGTCCAATGACGGAACCGGCTGGCCCTTCTCCATCAATTGATGGATGCGGTCCTTCACCACAGTGTGAAACTCTGGGGCAATTCGATCCAATATCGGCATGCCGAGCAATTGCTCGGCCCTCGTCGCGTTGAGAATGCGTTGCATCTCCCGATTCGCATAGCCGAACCGTCCCGCTTCGATCACGAAGATACCGATCGGGGCGTTGTCGACCAGGGACCGATAGCGTTCTTCGCTCTGGCGCAGCGAGACCTCTGCCCGCCTCCGTTCCGACGCTTCTATCATGCGTGCAATCGTTTGACCGACGGATACGCCAAAGTCCTGTACTTCGGGGGCCCATTCCCTGGGCATCCCGACATGTTCACACCACAGCACACCGATGACCTTGCCTTGACGACGAATCGGCACGTCCAACACGGAGGTAATCCCCAAAGAGAGAAAGTAGTCGTCGGTAAACTCGCTCGTGCGCTGGTCGACTCGCGCATTGGAGGCGCCAATCACCAGACTCTCCTTGAGCACGGCAAGATAGCGCGGATAGCTCGATGCCGCGAGCCGGCTGCCGGTAGAATGAGTGGCCTGACTTCGCAGATACAGATCCTGGCAGACCAGTTCGGTCTGATCCCTGGACAGCAGCCACAGACTGACGCGTTCCACTGCGAGCACATCCGCCACAATACAGGTTACGTGTTGGAGGATGGTGGAAAACGTCAGAGAAATATCATCGAGATGTGCGAGTTCGAGGAGCGCGGTTTGCATCGCAGCGGCCTGCCGAATCCGCTCGTGTGACTCTTGCTCCGCCCGTTTGCGCTCGGTGATGTCTTCGCATGTCACCAGCACGACGGTCTCTCCGGTAGAAGACTGACTCACACGGGCTGTTTCCTGCACCCAAATGATGGTTCCATCCTTCCGTCTCTTCCGAAACTCCCAGTATCTCGGGATCTCCGGTGTGGCAAGACACTCAGACAGATTCGCGGCGACGGTTTCCTTGTCCTCTTCGTGAAAAAAGCCCAGCACAGAATGTCCGATTAACTCTTCCGCCTGATACCCTAGCTGCTCCGCCCCAAAACGGTTGACGGAGCGCACCGTACCGTCCGTCGCAAGCGTGAAATACATGGTCGGGGTTTCATCGTACAGCGACCGATACCGTTCTTCACTTGCACGAAGCTCAGTCTGTGTTCGCTTGCGCTCTCCGATATCCCGCATGATGGCGCAATTGTATTCCGTTCCCTCGTACTGCAGATAATTGACGGTGACCTCCATGTCCAGCACGCGGCCGGTCCTCGACCAATATTTCGTTTCGAACGTCAGGGATCCTTTCTCCTTCAGTTCGTCCCACTGAGTGGGCCAGAGTTCTGGAAAATAATTCGGATCGATGTCATAGACGGTCATCGCGGTCAATTCGTCGCGGGTGTATTCCAATAGCCGGCAGGCAGCCTCGTTGACGTTCAGGATTCTGGCGTCGGGACCGAACCAGAAGAATCCTTCGACCGCATGATCGACGGAGAACTGCGTTAGCTTGAGAGCTTCCTGTATCTGCCGCAGCGCCGTGATATCTTCATTGAGCACGATCGCGCCGAGGACGACTCCGGCCTCGTCCCGGACCGGAACGGTCGAATTTCGAATGACCTTCTTCGTCCCATCGAGGCATTCGAAGTCAAGGATTTCGCTCTGCGAAGGGACACCTGTCCTGAGCGTGTGACTTAAAGCCCGACGATGTACTTCACTGACTGGTCCGTTGGTGTCCCACCAACCCGACTGGTTGTTCGGGGTCTGAGGCTCAATCTGTTTGATGTTCGACCAAATCTGCTCCGCCATCGGGTTTACCAAAAGCGGCTTGCCAGATCGATCAGTGAACCAGATGCCCACCGGAAGCGCGTCCAGCACCGTATGGATCTGGCGCTCGCTCTGGACAAGTGCATCTTGCGCCTGTTTCCGCTCGGTGACATCTACCGTCGTACCTAAGAGTAGGATCACCTGTCCCTCGTGATCCCGAATGGCATGACCTCGTACGTCCGTCCAGATGACCATGCCATCCTTCTTGAGCATACGCAGCTCATAGTGGTCAATGTCCGTTTCACCGTTGACGATTCGTTGCCAGTGGTCCATGGCGATGGATCGATCGTCAGGATGCACGAGGTTAAGCCACACAGAGGGATCTGTCGAAAGCTCGTCACCCACGTAACCGAATAAACCCTTCAGATTGGGATCGCCATAGTACGTGCCTGCGGCTACGTCCAGTTCCCACACACCGACCTTCCCAACCGCCGTGGCTCGGGCATACCGCTCCTCACTCTTCCGCAGCGCTTCTTCGGCTTGCCTGCGCTCGGTGATGTTCTCATGAGCAACCACCGCACCCACCTGTGAATTGAGCAGCGGGGTGACGCGCATGCGGAACCAGCGTTGCTGATCCGGGGAATGGCAGGGATACTCCAGATAGAACTCGTTGTGCGTGCCAGCCAGTACTGCCAGAATGCCGGCCTGCGCCGAGTCCGCCTCCTCCCCATTCGCGAATAGGGGCGCTTGTGCGCACACGTTAAGGTAATTCATACCCACAAAATTCTCGGCGAGATGGGGTGCCCCATTTCCCTCGGCGAACAGCAGCCATGGCTTATTCACAGCCATGATGACGCCTTGTGAGTTCAGCACCACGATCTGCGAGCTAAGGGAATTGAGCACACTGATGTTGAAGGCCTCACTCTCACGCAAGGCCTCCTCCGCCTGCTTGCGCTCAGTGATATCGTGAGTGACCGCCAGGTGTTCCGTTTGCCCCGTGACGGGATTTCGAAATGGCGCAGCATAGCTCTCCATCCACCGGCGAGTTCCCTTGAGACCCTGAATTTCGAACTGGAGCATGCACTCGTGCCCCTCAATCACTCTCCGATGCATGCTGATGAAGGCGTCACGATGCTCGGGGACAATGAGGTCGAACACCGAACGCCCGACCACCTCAAGCTCTCCGCACGCTTCGACCAATTTCAGTCCAGTTGGATTCATTTGCAGAAGCGAGCCATCGACCGCGACGCGCTTGATACAAGCGGGGCCAGTATTCAACATCAGTGTGATGAGGACTTCCTGCTTCTGCCTCTCTTCTTCCGCCCACTTACGCTCGGTGATGTCGGCGAAGATGACCTGAACTGCGGGTTCGCCATTCCACATGATACGACCAGCGTCAACCTCGACAAAGACCGCGGTTCCATCAAGCCTCTGGTACTTCCGTTCGACTCGACGAACCGGTTCACCGGTAGCAAGAATCTGCGCGATGCTGGCGTGGATCGAGTCGTACGCATCAGGATGAGAAAAGTGAACTGTGGGATTATCGAGCAACTGCTCAGGCGAAGTGGCTCCCATAATCCTGCATGCTGCTTGATTGACATAGACCTTCTTCCCGTTGGAATAGACGAGCACCCCGTTCGGCGAGAGGTCGACCAACGTGCGATACCGCTCCTCTGATTCACGCAGCGCTGTCTCCGCCCGCTTGCGCTCGGTAATGTCGATCACGATCCCGCCAAGCCCGCTTATAGAACCATCGGCATTGCGGAGCGGAAACTTTGTAACCAAGCTGGTGTGAATCCCGTCTCGATACCTTGCCGTTTCTTCAGCCTTGACGTGATGTCCCTCTTGACACACTCGGCGGTCGTTCGCCACGAGCTGGTCCGCCTGCTCGGGTGGAAACACCTCGTAGTCCGTCTTGCCAATGATATGGCCTGCTGACAGATGAAACATGCGCTCGAACTCCGGATTGGCGAAGAGATAGCGCCCGTCCTGGGACTTGGAAAAGACGAGTGATGGACTGTTCATTATGAATGAACTCAGGCGCCCCTCACTCACCTGCAGGGCCTCCTCTGCCCGCTTCTTGTCAGACACGTCTCGTCCGATTCCGGTGATGCCGATGGGCTCGCCGTGGGTATTCTTGAGCAACGCGCCGGTCCAGTGATAGGGAATGAGGCGGTGCTCTTTGGTTAGGAGATGGCCTTCAAGTTCGGCGTACCCTTCCACGAAGACCCGCTGAATGGCGGCGGCAGTGCGGGCCTGTTCTTCCGGAGGCACGAACGCTAATGCCGGCTTGTTCCATAATTCCGCAGGGCTGTATCCCGTGACGTCCCCGAGACGCCGATTCCATTTCACCACGTTGCCTTGGGTGTCGAGAGCAAATACGACATCAGGGATCGTCTCTATGACATTGTGTAAGTCTGCCAAAGCCTGGGCACGTTCTTGTTCGGCTCGCCTCCGCTCGAACTCTGCAGCAATGCGCGGTACAAAGACTTCCAATAGTGACCGCAGATCGTCGCCTTGTTGCCAGGGCTTCGTATCCATCACGACGAGCAATCCCATGATTGTCTCGCCTTTCGTCCGAAGCGGCACCGCGCAATAGCTCTCGGCTCCGAAGTCCGCCACACGCTGGAACTGAGGAAACATTGTCTGAAGACCCCGGGCGAAACAGGCGAAGCCCTGCGTCAGTGCAGTGGCACAGGGTGTATCAGCGAGTGCATATTCGAAGTTGTCAACGATGGCGCCTCCTGCCGAGATTGCGAGGGTGCGGATCTTCTTGATGTGATCTCCCTGTACTTCCCCAATGAACGCATACTTTATGTGTAGCACTGACGTCAGGTGCGTGACCAAGGCCGAGAAGAATGCGTCGCCGGTCTCCGCCGCAGTTCCTTCGACAATCGCACGCAACAGATCAGATTGTTCACGCTGATGGTGCGGCAAACGGTCCCGCTCGGCCAACTGGCGCGAGAGGTCAGCAACCTGACTACGCAGTGCATCAAGTTCAGACAGAGAACCGGTACTACTCATCGTGTGACTCCTTGGCGTGCAAGATGGCGATGTAGTCTGGGCGAGCGCAGCTCCCCACTATCGAAGTCGTGACACCAACCCGTGACGATCACTCTGATGCCACATCGTTGTGTAAAACGGCTCTGATGATGGGTGAAGGAGAAAGGGGGGAACACAGCGGATGCGAGACGAACATTCCAGCTGCAAGCCCGGGCCCTGCCGTGTTGGAGCCGATCAGGAAGAAAGAACCGCATTGCTGCCCATCCACGCCAGTGATTCTTTACGGACGGAATCAGGAGGGTACGGGAACGAACGAGCGATTCAGGTCTGCACTGCCCACACAACCGAGGCCCAGGGCTCGTATAGAAGCCCACGACTAAGATGGTGCCGAAGGCGGGACTTGAACCCGCACGGCTTGCGCCACACGCCCCTCAAACGTGCGTGTCTGCCATTTCACCACTTCGGCAACCTAATCCGTGACGCGCCTATCGTGAAGCGGCGTTCGATTCGGAATTCGGACGCTTCACGAATGACCCGTGGCAACCAGAGGGAGGCGCATTATAGAAGTGGGCCAAAATCCTTGTCAATCAATAGACGCTCCGGTAGAATCGGGCGGCGTATGCTCACCGGCACCTCCAACACCACACACAGTCTCACACCCACGCTCGATGAGGTGGGTGAACGGCAGACAGAGGGATCCATTGCCGCGTTGTTCGACGTCGACAACACACTCCTGCCTGGAGAGGCAAGCGAGGTGCGATTCTTCAGGTTTCTGTGGCGGCGTGGGCTGGTGGGATGGAGCGAATTGAGACGGAGTGCGGCCTGGCTGGCCGGGCATGTGCCCCCATTTTCGTTGCACTCGCTCCGAGAGCGAAAAGTCTATTTGGCTGGCAAGCGCCCCGCAGACATTGAATCCTATGCACGAGAATTCTGTCAGACCGAGATGATCGACAAGGTGTCCCAACAAGGTCGTACGAAGCTGGATGCCCATCGACAGGCCGGGCACCAACTGATTCTTGTGACTGGCGCACCTGATTTCTTGATTGAGCCCCTTGCAACCTTCTTGGACGTGCCTACGGTCTTCGCCGCAAAGCTGGAACAACAGAATTCCGCCTATACCGGTGCACTGATTCCCCCCTTGCCCTATGGCCGTGGCAAGCGCGAGCTGATCATTGCCCACGCTCGAACAATGAATCTCGACCTCGCCGGGTCTTATGCGTACGGCGACAGCCCCGGCGATCACGACCTTCTTGAGCTGGTCGGACATCCTTTGGTGATCAACCCAATTCGGGGCATGGCCCGAACGGCGCAACGCCGAGGTTGGCCTATCACGACGTGGAAGTAATGATATGAACCCTTCAATGTTAACCATTTCTGCGGCTATTCAGCTTCCCCACGTTTCCGACACGCACTTCACGCTTCACCCTTCACGCTTCACGTCTTGAGCCATGCGCATCACCGAAATCTTCCATAGTATTCAAGGTGAGTCGAGCTACGCTGGACAGCCCTGTGTGTTTGTACGACTGACCGGCTGCCCGCTCCGCTGTACCTGGTGCGATACCGACTATGCTTTTTTTGGGGGGCGCGAGTGCTCGCTCGAAGACACGCTGGCAACGGTGAATGCCTATGGATGTCGCCTGGTGGAGGTCACAGGTGGAGAGCCGCTCGCCCAGCCTGAGTGTCTCCCGTTATTGTCCCGCCTCTGCGATGCCGGCTATACGGTTCTCCTTGAAACCAGCGGAGCCATCGATATTGCACCGGTCGACCCGCGCGTCCATGTCATTCTGGATGTGAAGTGCCCGGGGAGCGGGATGACAGAGAAGATGCACTGGCCGAATCTCACGACGCTGGCGGCCAAGGATGAAGCGAAGTTTGTCCTGGCTGATCGAGCCGATTACGACTGGGCTCATGAGATCCTGACCCGATATGAGATAGCCAGCCGCTGTTCAGTGCTCTTCAGTCCTGTTTTCGGTTCGCTCGATGTACGTCAGCTGGCCGAATGGATTCTGGACGATCGCCTACCGGTTCGTTTTCAATTGCAGATGCACAAGTATATTTGGGCGCCGGATATGCGAGGGGTATGAGAGGTGTCATTGGTCAAGGGTCATTGGCGAAAGAAGCTTCCGTACCCGTTGACCAGTGACAATTGACCACTGACAAGGAGTTTGTGAAATGAAGATCATGCAGGTGACGGTAGAGGTTGCGCGAGTAGAGGCTGCATCCGCAGAGGTATTGGTACTCCTGCACTGTGAGGGAGAGGCATTGGCCAAACAGGATACCGCCCGGCTCGATACGGCTCTCGGTGACGCGTTGAGCACGCTGGTGCACTCGAAGGAGTTCGAAGGTAAAGCGAACGAGGTCTTGCTGTACCACACCCAGGGCAAGGTGCCTGCAAAACGAGTGGTGCTGGTCGGCTTGGGCAAGAAGAACGAGGTGACCACTGAGACCATCCGGCAAGCAATGGGCTCAGCCGCGAAGCGCGTCCGCCAGACAAAGGTTGAATCCTTTTCGGTGGCACTGCCGACCGTGAGGCCTGAGGGAATGTCATCGCTCGACGTCGCCCAAGCGATGGTGGAAGGGGCGATCCTAGGCAGTTATCAGTTCACCGTGTATCGAAGCGAAGCCGCCTCAGGACGAGATGTTGCAGAAATGAAGATACTCATCCCGATGAAGGGTCAGTCGCGACAGGTGACCGAAGGAATTCGGCGCGGCGTCGCCACGGCAGAAGCTACCGTCTTTGTCCGCGATCTTTGTAATCACCCGTCTAACGTCCTGACCCCCACGAGGGTCGCCGACGAAGCGAAGGCCCTCGCCAAGGCTGACGGAATTGCGATCAACATCCTCGAGCAGAAAGAGATGGAGCGCTTGGGAATGGGCGCACTGCTCGGCGTGGCGCGCGGGAGTCAGGAGCCGCCCAAGTTCATCATCCTTGAATACAACGGAGCCAAGAAAAAAGATGCGCGTCCGGTCGTGCTGGTCGGAAAAACGATTACCTTCGATACGGGGGGCATCTCTCTCAAGCCTGCAGAGAACATGGAACATATGAAGGCCGATATGACGGGAGGAGCCGAAGTCCTGGCTTCGATCAGAGCGGCGGCAAGACTCAAGCTCCCGTTGCGTCTGATCAGCATCTTGCCCGTGGCTGAAAACATGCCGGGCGGCCGAGCCATGAAGCCCGGCGATATCGTGACGACGTTGTCGGGGAAGACCGTCGAAGTACAGAACACGGATGCGGAAGGTCGGCTCATCCTGGCCGACGGCCTCGCCTACGCCATGCGCTATAACCCGGTGGCCTTGATCGACATTGCGACGCTCACGGGGGCTTGTGTCGTCGCCCTCGGCCAATTTGCGATCGGGATGTTCGGCACCGATGACACGCTGAAGGAGCGGGTCCGCAAGGCGGGACAAAAATCCGGGGAACGGGTGTGGGAGATGCCGCTGTGGGAGGAATATTTCGAACAGCTCAAGAGCGACGTCGCCGATATGCGCAATATCGGTGGCCGTGGCGGCGGGATGATTACCGCAGCGCTTTTCCTGAGCAAGTTCGTAGGAGACTGCCCGTGGGTACACCTCGATATCGCCAGTACGGATTGGAGCGAACGAGAACGAGCCTACATTCCGAAGGGCCCCACCGCAATTGGAACCAGGTTATTGGTGCAATACCTCATTGATCGAAGCTTATAAGCAGGTCAAGGCTGAAATTCAGGCTCATGCATGAAGAAACATGCAACCTAGCAGCCTGCGAAACAGCTCAGTATCGTGCGACGCGCTGCTGTGACAATACATATGGCGATAGCACCTGAATCGTCAGCGGGATGCTCAAAAAGGCCGTCAGCAAGGCCGCAGCGAGTGAAGACCGGAGGCGTACCCTCTGGGGTACGTTGAGGATCTGAGCGATGCGAGAACGAAGCTGGCGGGCTTTTTCAGCATCCCGCTAAAAGGATTTCATGACTTCACGCGAAAAAATCGGGCAGCTCTTCATGGTTGGATTTGTCGGCACATCGGTCACGTCCGATCTGGCGTCGTTCATCAAAAAGTACAAGCCGGGCGGGGTCATTCTCTTCTCGCGAAATCTCGAGTCCGTCGAACAGATGGTCGATCTCACCAACGGACTACAAGCCTGCAGTCCCCATTCGCCGCTCTTGATCTCGATCGATCAGGAAGGCGGTCGGGTCTCCCGCCTTCCAAAAGGCTTCACCATATTCCCGCCCTGCGACCTGTTGGGGCGCTGCAACTCCACCGAATTGGCCTACGCGGCTGCGGCCACGATTGCCAAAGAGCTGAGGGCGGTGGGCGTGAACATGAATATGGCGCCGGTGCTCGACGTGAACAGCAATCCGGATAATCCAGTCATCGGCGACCGGGCATTCGGTGCGACGCCGGGCATCGTCTGTGAACTGGGGATGGCAACGGCGGCAGGGCTGCAAGACAATAAGGTGGTGGCCTGCGGAAAACACTTTCCTGGTCACGGCGATACCAGCGTCGATTCCCACAAAGAACTTCCAGTCGTCGAGGCGCCGCGCGAACGATTGGAGGCCGTCGAGTTCCCCCCCTTCCGCCGTGCCGTTGCGCAACATGTCGTGTCGATGATGACCGCGCACGTCCTGTATCGTGCGCTTGATCCCGAATTGCCGGCCACGCTCTCGCCGACCATCATCACGAACTTCTTGCGCAAGGAACTGCAATACGACGGTGTCGTGTTGACGGATGATTTAGAAATGCACGCCATTATCGACCATTACGGCGTGGAAGATGCTGCGGTTCGTGCTGTGCTGGCGGGATGCGATGTCCTGTTGATTTGCAAAGATCGGGATCGGGAAGTCGCCGCCTTCGAAGCTGTGGTCCAGGCGGTAGACACAGGAACCATTTCTCCTGAACGGTTGGACCAATCGGTGGCCCGAATCGCCCGCCTCAAACACAGATTTGTGGCGCCCTATAAGCCCGTGACAATCTCAGACGCGATGCTCGTCGCAGGATGCCGAACCCATCAGGCGTTACTGCACTCGATCGAACAGGTTCGGGCGCGGCTGGTTTCGAGTTTCTAGTTTCAGGTTTCAAGTTCTACCTCGGAGTTTCAGCAATCCGAAACGAATAACTTGAAACTAGAAACCTGAAACACTTGACGAGATACGCCCTTCGACGGGCTTAGGGCGTCCCGAGCTTGTCGAGGGACGCTTCACGAGGAAGGCGCCTTGGAGCGATCTCGCGACGAACCGCCCCCCCCCCTTGCAGATTGTCGGACGATTCCCCTACAGTGCGCGGCATGATCCGCACATTTCAAGGCGTCAAACCGACCATTCCCATCTCCTGCTTTATCGAAGAGACCGGCATTGTCATCGGCGATGTGGTCCTGGGCGAGGACTGCAGCGTGTGGTTCCATGCCGTCGTTCGCGGGGACGTGCACCATATTAGGATTGGAAATCGAACCAACGTGCAGGATCTTTGCATGCTCCATGTCACCCACGACACCCATCCATTGATCATCGGCAATGAGGTCACCATCGGTCACGGGGTGATCCTCCATGGCTGTACGATTAAGGATCGCGTCCTGATCGGCATGGGCGCCATCATTATGGATGGCGCTGTGATTGGAGAAGACTCTGTCGTGGGGGCCGGGGCGTTGATCACGGAACAGACCATCGTTCCACCCAACAGTCTGATACTCGGCTCACCCGCAAAGGTCAAACGATCGATCACAGATGAAGAGCGTGCGTGGATTAAGGAGTCCGCGGAGAACTACGTGAAATACGCAGGCCAGTATTTGGACAGCACCTCAAAAGTTAAGCCAGGCTTTAGAATTTAGCAGGCTGCTCAAAAGGCCGTCCAGCAAGACCGCAGCGAGCGAAGGCCCGAGGCGTACCCTCTGGGGTACGTTGAGGGTCTAAGCGATGCGAGAACGATGCTGGCGGACTTTTTCAGCAGCCTGCTGATAGTTTTTTCCAATTTGAATGAAACAGATCGGATCTCCCACTAATGCCGTCGGATAGTATCGTTTTCCAACCAAGTACGGCACTCGATGCCGATGGCACCACTCTGCAATCCACAGAACTTCTTCTGTCGTGGTTGTGACAAGGCCGGGCTTCGCAAGCTTTCCCATACAGCAGGCGACCAGTGCACGCACGATGCGACGCTCTCGATTGAACTTCACGGGATCGAGGGTGAGCGGATTGCTTCGCCCATAGGACAGAGGCGAGAGATGCGGGAACCGCTCAGGGTCATTGAGCACGCTGACCATCCACAGATGATCGAAGAGACCCTTAGCCCTCCCTGCATCGACTGCACGGAACGTAACAGGGACAGAGCGGCAGGCACGGTTGAGGGTGACGACTTCGGTTCTCCGAAGATTGTAGGGTTCTACCACCCGATCCCGCTCCATCGTTTCCATAATCAATGCGGGGAGCTCCGCTACCCCGGCGCCGACGTAGAGGCTACGGCCATGCCGGGGTAATTTCTTCCTCAACAACACGGCGACACGATTCCCGAGACGGTGACAAAGACCTCGCTTCGCACGCCAGAATTCATCCCCGCCTTCATAGCAATAGATCGGCCCCAGTGCGCCATAGTCGAGACGTCCATAGACCTCGGCCACCAACCGGCGGGTCGCAGGAGCCAGCTTCGTGGGACTCGTCTTCATGACCGCACTCCAGCAATCTGCACCGCGGTTGCAGTCACCGTCGCAGCCACGCTGGAAAGAAATTCAATATTCAATGTGTCCGTGATATCCGTCCCGCGATGATAGTGCGGGTTCCGGAAATTCGCCGTATCGGTCAACATCACCGCTGGATAACCTGCATCCCAAAACGAAGCATGGTCGCTGCGGCGGGTATGAGGCATGGCCTCCCCTCGGCCTGGCACCACCAATGACAGGGTCTTGAGCGGGGCCGCCTGCCGTTGTGCCTCCTGCTCAAGTTGGTTCACCAAGGACCGGGACGCCTCGTTACCCACGATGGCGAGAAAATCTCCTTGAGTTGGCACTGCGATGGGCACCGCTGGTGGGGCCTGCTGTGTGCCGGGCTCGCTCTTCGCGAACCCGACGCACTCCAAAATAATCGCGCCAGCCAACTCACGACGCTCGGCTCTCAAGCGGGAGACAAACGCCTGGCTTCCCAGCCGATCCTGCTCTTCAAGGCAAAACGCCACGAGCCAGACTGGTCGCACGAGCGGTTGCGTGCTGAGGTGCAATGCCACTTCGAGAAGCACGACAAGTCCACTCGCGTTGTCATCTGCGCCAGGCGACCCGGATACCGTATCGTAGTGGGCCCCGATCAAGAGTGGAGGCAACTCCCCTCCTTGGCTTGGCCGGTTCGGATATTTGGTCGCCACGACATTGCGGTAGGTCTTCCCCCATGCACGCACAAGCTGGTCGCTTGTGCTCCAGTCTGATTTGGCAAACTGCGTCGCCAGATAGTGCGCCGCCTTCCGAAGCGGGCCGGGGCTTGTCTCGGGATGACGTTCGCCAACGAGAGCCTGAAGATGACGGTTGATTCGAAGACGCTGGGTTAGCACAACATGTGTGTGTGGATGAACCGATTACGCTGTAATTTCGGTCCCAATACCTTTACGCGTGAATACTTCAAGAAGAATGGCATGCGAAATTCGACCGTCAATGATATGAGCTTTGCTGACACCGCCTCCGAGTGCATCCAAGCACGCGTGGACTTTTGGTAGCATCCCTTCGCCGATTGTGCCCCTCTTCACCATCCGCTGCACATCTTTGCGTGAGACCGTGGAGAGATGGCGTCCCTTCGCATCGCGAATACCCTTCACATCGGTCATCATCACCAGCTTTTCCGCACCGAGCGCAGCGGCCATCGCTCCAGCCACAAGATCTGCATTGATGTTATAGGTATTCCCCTCCCGATTCGTACCGATCGGCGCGATGACGGGGATGTAATGATCCTGCTGAAGTTTTTGCACCAACGCGGGATCAATAGACTGAACCTCTCCGACCAAGCCGAAATCCTCGTCCTCCTCACCGTCATCGAGATCCTTTTCCAGGCTGGCCGCCCACGCTTTAGCCGTGAGCGGTCGAGACAGCATGAGCCCACCGTCTTTTCCGCTCAAGCCGACCGCAAGGCCGCCATGGCGATTCAAGAGATCGACGATTTCCATATTGATCTTGCCGGCCAACACCATCTCCACGATTTCCATCGTGGCTTCATCTGTGACCCTCACCCCATGGCGAAACTTGGCCTCAATACCCAATCGCTGGAGCATCTTATCAATCTGGGGTCCCCCACCGTGCACAATGACAGGGTTCAGGCCCACGTATTTCAGAAGTACGACATCCTGGGCAAACCGTTCTTTCAACGGCGCATCGGTCATTGCATGACCGCCATATTTGATGACAATCGTCTTGCCTTTGAACGTACGGATATAGGGCAAGGCTTCGATCAGGACGTTGGCTTTTTTGATCAGTCTGTTCATATCCAGGCTCCCATGGCGGAACCAGCACGGTACCCGAAAAACGCGGGCCGAGCAAGCTCGCCGCCTGCCCCTCGCGACAAGCTCGCCGGAGACGGAAGATCGCCGGCAACCATGATCACGGTTTTTCGTCCTTCACAACACGCGCGCCGGCGGAACGACCGGCCCGAGGGTGCGTCTTATCGTAGACGGCCAGGAGTTGATCCGTAGCCAGATGCGTATATTTTTGTGTCGTGCTCAATGAAGCATGCCCGAGCATTTCTTGAATCGACCGCAGATCGGCCCCTTCATCGAGGAGATGCGTGGCAAAGGAGTGGCGCAGCGTATGGGGGCTCACAGAACCACCGGCCAACCGGTTCGAATAGCGGGCCACAATGCGAGCGACGCTCCGAGTTGTGAGCCTCCCCCCTCGGCTATTTCGAAAAATCGGCGACGAGACACGCAGAGTCTTCGCCGTCGGATATCGAGTCTTTGTCAGACGCTGCTCATCTAAGTAGGCTTGAATAGCCTGTAGCGCCACATCACCGATCGGCACAATGCGCTCCTTTCGGCCTTTTCCTCGCAGATGGACCAATCCCTCGGAGGCGCGGAGATCATCAAGATCGATCCCTACGAGTTCACTCACGCGAGCCCCTGTTGAATAGAGCGTCTCCAGCAAGGCGCGGTCTCGGAGCAAGCCTCCTGCCGCCTGATCGGAAGGAAACTCCATCAACGCCGCCGCGTCGTCCTTGCTCAACACTCGCGGCAGGTGTTTCGGCTGTTTCGGCATCCTGATAGCGTCGGCAGGATTGAGACCGGCCATGCCTTCTCGCTGCAGATAGCGATAGAAACTGCGCAGAGAAGAAAGTTTTCGGGCCATCGAGGTGCTCTTCTCATGTTTGAGATTCAGCCAGTGAAGGTAGCCCCGAATGGATTCTGTTTGCACGGTGGCGGGATCGAGTAGGGGCGTGCCGGGATGTTCTACCTGCATGAACGCCTGAAACTGCCGGAGATCCGAGCCATAGTTGCGCACCGTTTCGTGCGACGCATGACGTTCCAGCTCAAGGAACGTCATGAAAGCTCGAATTGCCTTATCCATGTCGCCAGATCCCCAAGCGCCCGTTCCCCCGTGAGCCGTCGTTTACGCTCCTTGTCTCTCGTCGGTGGGTCAAGTGGAGGAAAGAGTCCAAAATTTGTATTCATTGGTTGAAAGTGACGAGGGTCCGTCCTCGTAATATACGACACGAGACAGCCATGCGCCGTGGTAGGGGGCGGCGTGACCAAGGGCAATCCTGCAAGACCGCGAGCCGCGTTGATTCCTGCCAGCCCTCCCATCGCGGCGGAATCCGTATAGCCCTCGACGCCGACGAGTTGCCCCGCAAAGAAGAGGGTGCCACGCGCCTTGAACTGAAGCGTATCCCGCAACAGTTGAGGAGAGTTAATGAAGGTGTTGCGATGGAGACTGCCGTAGCGCAAAAACTCGGCCTGTTCCAAACCAGGAATCATGCGAAACACCCGTTTCTGTTCCCCATACGTGAGTTTGGTCTGAAACCCCACGAGGTTATAACAGGAGCGATGGGCGTTTTCCGTCCTGAGCTGGACCACCGCATACGCTCGCGCACCGGTCTTGGGATTCTCAAGACCCACGGGCTTCAACGGGCCGAACTGCATGGTCTGGCGGCCCCGTTCGGCCATCACCTCGATGGGGATACAGCCTTCGAAGTAGGCGGTCTTTTCGAATTCTTTGGGTTGGACTTTCTCCGCCGCGAGCAACGCGTCATGGAAGGCATTGTAGGTCGGCTCGTCCATGGGACAGTTGAGATAGTCGTCCCCACCCTTACCGTAACGGGACGCGAGAAAGGCGACATCCATATTGATGGAATCGGCATCGACAATCGGAGAGATCGCATCGTAAAAATACAAATGTGTACTATGAGTCAGTTGCGCAATTGCCTGAGACAGTTTATTGGATGTCAGCGGGCCCGTTGCCACAATGCAGAGACAGTCGGTCGGGATCTCGGTGATTTCCTCATGCAGAATGCGAATATTCGGGTGACCTTCCAGCGCCTGGGTAATCTTGAGTGAAAACTGCTCGCGATCAACGGCCAAGGCCGACCCCGCCGGCACTCGCACATCATTCGCCACTCGAATAATCAGCGAGTTGAGACGGCGCATTTCCTCTTTCAAGATGCCTGGGGCATTGAGGAGATCCACGGAGCCGAGCGAATTCGAGCAGACCAGCTCAGCCAGACCACCAGTTTTATGCGCTTGCGTCATCTCTTTTGGGCGCATTTCATAGAGCGTCACTTTTGCTCCACGATTGGCCGCCTGCCACGCCGCTTCAGATCCGGCCAGACCGCCTCCAATAATGACAATGTCCTCACGCATTCGAGTGAAACTCCCCCAGGAAAGACCACGAGCGGTGGCATTGTAGGAAGCGCATTTTGGGGATGTCAAGGCGACGTCGCTCTGCATAGCGCCGGCGGCACGGTTGATCCAATTTACAACCCCATGCTAGACTTTGCCGCGCGTAGGCGATTAGCTCAGGGGTAGAGCGCTTCCTTCACACGGAAGAGGCCACTGGTTCAAAGCCAGTATCGCCTACCAGATCTTCACGTTCCCCCTCCCCATCCATAAGGCAGTATTTACGCGATTGCCTGAATCGCGCCTATTCTGGACAGAATCCTGAAGGTCGGCTAGACTTCATTCTATCGAGAGACCGTCGACTTTGAACCGTACAAGACAAGTGAGGTCATCTATGCGAACGACAGCTCTTGCAGTGGGAATGCTCCTGCTCGCCACCGCCGCCGGTTGTGCCGGAAACCATCAACAGCAAACATTGGCCGATGCAGATGGAAGCTATACCCCCCCGGCCAGCATCTACAGTGTGATGGACTCCACATCCTTGGTCTACACCGATGTGGCGGCTGGAGCAGCTACTAGCGATAACCCTTGGCGCTGGGCAGGTTTTCTCCTCCACCCTTTTGGAGTCGCATTGGATTACGGGGTGAACCGGCCGATATACACGCTCCCCAGCAAGATGCCGTACCTTTTTGGATACACAGCTGCGGATTCGATGCTGGACAGCCAGCGGCGGTAACTCCTAGTACCTACTGCTTTTAGTCCGAACGCCCGCTTTCCTCACGAGAGCGGGCGTTATCGTATCATCCCGTTCGCAAACTCTTTTGCATTTCGTGTATGCTCATTTTGTGAATCAGAGTTCACATGATACGCATACGTTTCGCGCCCTGCTCCTTCGACTATGGATGGTCTGTGGGCTAGGGCTCGGGTTCTTGCTGAATGGCTGCGAAACTCCGGCTAAAAAACCGATCCTCCCGCCCTCTGAAAGCGATCTGGTCCTCCTGAATTCCACGACCCTCTGTACGTCAGCGTCCACCTTCCTCAAGACACATCCTCCCGCTTCATTCACCCCACGAGACTGGGGCGCCGGGCAAGAGTTCATTCTTCCCGCCGACCGAAGCCCCTCACATGGCGACGAGTCCTACTTTTTCGATGAAGATGGCGTGCTGGTTGGAATCGTCTTTACCTATCCGTCGGGACTTGACTTAAATCCCTACCCAGTCCTCCGCCACACCTTAATGCAACTGAAGCCGACGTTGGAGTTCTATCTCAATGTGGCAAATCTGTCATCCGGGGCGAGCATGGACTCCAGCGCCCTCTATGAAACCGGCGATGAGAAAACGACGACACAGTACTTGGTCCTAGGACCTCGTGAGCATCAAACCTTGCTCCAAGCTTCTCGGACGATCGACCCCTATGTGCGGCTGTTCTCACCCTATCGACGAGAACTTTTAGAACGATTGCGCTATCCAGGAGGTCCAAAACCAGGGCAGCAGCTCGACAGTCAAGGCGCCGAGGACAAGGAGCCCTTCCCTTCACTCCAGCAATTCGCGCGCGGCCAGACCGCGCAGCTCTCCTACTGCGGAACCCAGAACTACGACATCGCGGCTGCCGCCTATCAGAAAGCCATCGCAAGCGGCTTTTCGAATAAAGTATGGCTGGCAGAAGCCCACCACAAACTGGGCCTCGCATGGGTAGGGAAGGGACATCACGAGAAGGCCAAGACGGAGATGCTTCAGTCGTTGGTTATCAGACCCAATACTCCAGAAATTCTGAATAACCTCGGTACGGTGTACAGCAAATTGGGAGACAAGACGAATGCGCTCGCCTCATTCGAAAAAGCCGTGACACTCCGCCCCAACTATGCCATTGCCCGCTATAACCTAGCTGAAGCCTACGAGCCTTCAAATCCTAGACGGGCCCTCTCGGAGTACGAAACCTATCTCGCACTGGTCGAAGGCATCCCCGATGAAGCCAATCGAATTGCTCAGGTTCAACAACGCGTCAAAACGTTAAAGCAGTAGCCTGCCCCCAATCAATCATCCGTTCCCCTCCCCAAGTGTCGAATATGTGATTCCGCTAGGTGCCCAACCAACCTCACGTTGGTGTCGGCGCACAGCGAGCCGTCCTATCTCTCCAGGCCGCTCCGTATCGAGAAGTAGATTTTGCTCCTGCCAGGCAGATGCTCGTGGGCATGAAATTCTTCGTGATGAAGAATCTTGCCTCTTTGGAGTGGACAAGCGGATTTGGTCATCCCACGACTGTACGTACTCAGGTTCAGGCATCACGCCTCCTGGATATAAGGACACATGGTCTGTTGTGACCAATGTCCTTGTCGGAGGTGTGTCCTTATATTTTCAGGAAGTGACCGAAGGCGCTATGCCCTGCGGAGCATATTAACGGCGGGCTTTTTCTGCTTGTTCTTCCAGCGTTTTGCAGTCGATGCAGAGAGTGGTGACTGGGCGGGCTTTCAGTCGCGGGTAGGGAATTTCTTCTTCGCAGCGCTCACAGATGCCATAGATGTTCTGGTTCATTCGCTCAAGCGCCTCGTCGATCTTCTTGACCAATCGTTGCTCACGCTCACGAATCCGCATTAAAAAATTCTGCTCGGCCTCTGCTGACGCCTGATCGCTGACATCCGGGAACGCCTCCTGACCGTTGGGATTGGCCAAGCCCTCGACTGCCTCCTCCAACATGGCCTTGCGTTGCCGCTCAAGGTCGCGACGGATAGTCGCGTATTTTTTCCCCTGGGACGATGTCTTGACTTTTCGTTTAGCCGTGACAGATTTGGCCGCCGACGGAATGGGGGAAATACGCTTGGGAGAAGAACCTGCTTTCATACTGCAACCTGTTTGAGAGGATATTCGTCTGAGACGATCAAAACTATAGCAGGGGCCTGGAGAGAGGGTCAATGGTCAGCATGAGCCTGTCAATTTCGCCCAACCGGCTTCCGCTAGCGGGCCTCAAGAAACCTTCACGCGGGATACTCAAAAAGTCTGTCCAGCAAGGCCGCAGAGAGTGAAGACCGGAAGCGTACCCTCTGGGGCGCACGCTGCGACGAATAAGGAGCACCACGTCTGTGCGCGCCGCCGAGTGGTGAGGCGGCTGGGTCCCCGTTGAGGACCTGAACGATGCGAGAACGACGCTGGCGGGCTTTTTCAGTATCCTGCTAAAGATCCCGACGGCCCTCGATTGATTTAAGTAACGTCACGTCATCGGCATACTCGATATCCATTCCGACCGGAATGCCGTAGGCAATCCGCGAGACCCGGGCCCCAAGAGGTTTCAATTGATTCATGAGATAGATGGCGGTCGCCTCGCCTTCGATAGTCGGACTCGTTGCCAAGATCACTTCCTGGACTCCCCCAAGCTTCACCCGATCGACCAACTCTTCGGCCCTGATATCGGATGGGCCAACACCATCCAACGGAGATAAGGCGCCGAGTAGCACATGATATAGGCCACGATAGGCTCCTGCCCGCTCAATGGCATAGGTCGTACTCGGTTCTTCCACAACCAGAATCCTCGTCTGATCCCGCTTTGAATCGAGGCAAAACTCACAGAGCTCTCCCTCGGCAATATTCCGGCACTGTCGGCAAAATGAGAGTCCGTCTTTGACAGCGCGAATCGCTTCGGCCAGGCGAAGCGCATCTTCGCGGTCGGCTTTCAACACATGGAACGCCAGTCGTTGTGCCGTTTTTTGACCGATACCTGGGAGACGGACTAACTCACGCACCAACCGTACGAGTAAGCCCTGTTGATCAACTGCCATAACGTGCTAGCCCGCTTGCAGGGTGCTGAAAAAGTCCGCCAGCGTCGTTCTCGCATCGTTCAGACCCTCCACGTACCCCGAGGGTACGCGTCGGCCCTTCACTCGCTGCGGCCTTGCTGGACTGCCTTTTTGAGCACCCTGCAATAACGTTATCCTCGTATCCCTGTGGAATAGACCGTGGGCTCACAACAACATAATTCTTCCGCATCCTGCTAGAACATTCCGGGGACGTTCATCCCCCCTGTAGCCGATTTCATCGCACCCGCCATCATCTCGCGAGCCTTCCTGAGCGCATCGTTCGAGGCAGCCAGGACCAGATCTTGGACCATCTCCACATCACCGCTTTTCACCACTTCGGGATCAATGACGATACTGACTAGCTCCATGGCCCCAGTGGCCGTGACCGTCACACTACCACCGCCAGCCGTTCCCGTGACGGTCTTCGAGGATGTCTCTTCCTGCACCTTCGCCATTTGAGCCTGCATCGCCTGCGCTTGCTTCAAGAGATTTCCCATATTGCCCATCGGATTCTTCATTCATCAACCTCCTTCTGGATCGATACCGGTCTCACCTCTGCGAGCTCTGCGCCAAATATCTCCAGCGCCTGTTTGACGACCGGATGGGCCCGCGCTCGATCGAACAAGACTAATCGTTGCTCTTTTTCCTTCGCCGCCCTGAGCTGCGCCATTGTCGGCCCTGAAGGATCCGACTCGGTCAATTCGATAACCCGCAGACGAACCGTCTGGCCGCTCAATCGCTCACAGATCGATGTGAGCACCGCCATATTATCAGGGTTCTCGATCATCCCTCGAGCCGCCATCTCCCGCTTAGCAAACCCAATTGTCGCCACATGACCCTCCACACCCACAAACCGTCCCCTCTCTAGAAAGGCAGCAATCCTGGAAGACGTATTGCCCACTTCCTCCTGGACCTGCTCCCAATTGAGCATCACCGAGGCAGGCCCACTGTGAGTCGTTGGCGAGACCACAGGTGTCAAAGCGTTCACCTCACCGGTAGCGACATTCGGATGATTTGTCGAGAAGCTTTGTGGAGGAGCTACAATCTCGACCGCAGAAGGCCGTGGGGTCATCGAAGCAATCGGTGCAGAGGTTGGCGACTGCAAAGACTTCGGTAATGGCGCAGAGGCTGAATTCTCCGAACGACCCGTCGAACCAGGTTTCTCAATGGGTATTGGAGCTGATTGAGTTGGGCGCGCCAGCTGAGCATGCGGCACCGTGTGTTGGACCGACCTCCCATCCTGCCGACGCAGTAACCGGGTGGCTTGTACCGCCGCTGTTTCAAGCACGAATCGGGGATGCGCACTCAATCGTAGCGAGTCCTCTGCTTGCGTAAAGATCGCCAATAGTCCTTGAAGTAGTTCGGGCGAAAACGAGCTTGCGTCCGACGCCATCTGCGTAAGATCTTCTGCGGATGCCTCAATCAACCCCTGCCACTCTTGGGATGAAGGCACGACCGACACCACCAGCATATTGCGCACATACTCGACGATCTCTGCACAGTAGGTTCGCAGATCATGCCCTTGGTCCAACAGTTGTGCCAGCACACGTAATGCCGCGGCACTCTCCTGAGCCGTGATCGCCTGAATCATCGCGCGAACGAGCTCCTGTGGAACCGCTCCCAGCAGGGTCTCCAGATCCGCATGCACGATGGTCTTGCCGCCAAACGCCACGGCTTGATCGAGCAGGCTTAACCCGTCACGCATACTGCCCTCGCTGGCCCTAGCCAACGCCATCAGGCTCCGCTCTTCGATGACGATCTGGTCCTGTTCAACCACATGGCGCAGCCGCTCGACGATCTCAGTTCGGGCAATCCTGCGGAAGTTGTAATGCTGGCAGCGGGAGAGAATCGTGGCCGGAATTTTGTGAATTTCCGTAGTGGCGAAAATAAAAACGACGTGAGGCGGCGGCTCCTCCAGCGTCTTCAACAGCGCATTGAACGCTGAGTTCGACAGCATGTGGACTTCATCAATGATATACACCCGGTACTTCCCGCGAAATGCGGCGAACTTGACGTTCTCACGGATCTCGCGCACATCATCCACACTGGTATTGGATGCGCCGTCGATCTCCATGACATCGACGGAAGTCCCCTGCGCGATTTCCAGACAGTTGGAGCAGGTGCCGCAGGGCGTCCCGGTCGACCCACGCTCGCAGTTGAGCGCTTTGGCGAGAATTCTCGCAACCGTGGTTTTCCCCACGCCGCGGGTGCCTGAAAAAAGGTAGGCTTGGGCAATGCGTTTGGTGGTAATCGAATTGACCAGCGTCTGAACAACGTGAGGCTGGCCGATCACATCATCGAACGTCCCAGGACGGTATTTACGGGCAGAGACTTGATAATCCAACGTCGCTACACTCCGAGTTCTGAATCTTGAGTTCTGAGTTTTGAGTTAAAAAGAAATGAGTTTCCGTTCAACTCAGCACTCATAACTCAATACTCCTCGCTTCGAGAAAGAGCGGGGCCAGGTGATCCTGCGGCACACAGAACTGACCGTTTACCGTTGCTTCCTTCCGGACCTGGCGGGGTTCACAGGGTTCAGTTGCACAGGGCCCAGCCCCTTTCCCAAAGTTCTGAGTGCTGAGTTTTGAGTGCGAAGCCGTGTCCTATTCCCTAATCCTCTAATTCAGAACTCAAAACTGATAACTCAGCACTTCTCTGAGTGGCGGAGAGGGTGGGATTCGAACCCACGGTCCCATTGCTGGGACGCATGCTTTCCAAGCATGTCGATTCGACCACTCTCGCACCTCTCCACACCAAATTTTCGCGAGGCGGCATCTTAGCATGTGGTCTGATGCCCGGCAAGCTGACTGCTGGGCTCATCGCCAATTGTGACAGCGCGCAATTATCGAACGATTCCCCAGGCTTTGGATCGAGATTACTCCTTGGAGTACAACACGCAATTTCTCAACCTGACTAGAAGATATGGGAACGCCTCACAGCTTCCAGAGAAACCGTTCTATCTGAAGACACAGAGTGACCGGCCTTCTTCACCATCACTCCACACTTGCTGCGCGAAATCTGAAGTGGTAGGCTACGCTCCCTTGCGGCAAGGGACAAGGGGCGATGACACGCACAAACGACAGTCAGGACCCTTCGCATAGCGCGGAGGATAATCAGAAATCCAGGTTCGTCAGGTTTTCTCCCGGCGCTCCTCCAGGTGAAGAGAGCCTAACGCGAAGGAGGTCGTCGATGAACACGTCCACAGAGAAGGACCGAACCAACTCCTCCGCATTCCGTGCCAAGAACCCGGCAGTGGAAGAAGCCGCCACGACGCAGGTTCCCGGCGACCAGATGGCTAGCGGCAACCTCGATAAGATCCGCGATATTCTGTTCGGCGCGCAGGCAAAGGATTATGAACGGAAATTCGCCACGCTCGAAGAGCAGCTACTGAAGGAATCCGCTGATTTGCGGAATGACCTGAAGCGCCGGTTCGACTCACTTGAACTATATATGAAGAAAGAAGTGGAGGCCGTCACAGAACGCGTCAAAACAGAACAGACTGGCCGAGTGGACTCACTGAAAGAGCTTTCCGGTGAATTGAGGGACCTTGCCAGGGGAATCGAAAAAAAGACCTCACAGCTCGAAGAGCAGGCGTCGAAAGCACAGCGCGACATACTCCAACAAATCCTCGACCAATCCAAGAGCCTGTCTGAAGAGATTCAGGAACACCGCAAAGAGCTCTCCGCCGCGCAGGACCAAGCCGTCCAGCAACTCCGGACCGAGAAGACCGACCGAGCGGCTCTTGCAGCATTGTTCATGGAAGCCTCCATGAGGCTCAATAATGAGTTCACGATTCCGGACGGCAAATAAACACTTGTGCGTGGCCGCTCCACTCCCCACCGGCACACAGCAGAATGAGCGGCTGAGCCGATCATTCTCGGCAGTACCTCATTCCAGGCAAGGTTCCAGGACCCTGATCATCCGTTAGCGTGAGTTCAACCATGGTTGAGCCATCTTCGAAGAATATGCCCAACCTCACGACGGATATGTCGGAGGATTTGAGCGAATTGCGCAACCTGCTGCTCGCCCCCGAGCAGACGCAACTCGATCGCTTACAAGAGCGACTCGACGATCCTGTGCTACGAACCCACGAAGTGAGCCGGCTGCTGCCCGGCGCACTCACACTCCAAAAAGATGATCCTGTGTTGACTGCTGTGCTGACGCCTCACGTCGAACAGGCGTTCTTTACGTCGCTCCGACGTTCTCCCCAAGCTATCGTCGATGCCATTGCCCCCATCATGGGGCCAGCCATTCGCCAAGCTATCAGACAGGCCCTTCAATCCTTGACCCAGTCGCTGAACCAAACCATCGAGCACAGCTTTTCGTTGAAAGGGTTCAGATGGCGAATCGAGGCATGGACCACCGGTCGACCCTTCGCCGAAACGGTGCTCTTACATACCTTGCGCTACCGCGTCGAGCAAGCGTTCTTGATCCATCGGGATACCGGCCTACTCCTTCAGCATGTCGCAACGGAAACCGCGATCGTCCGAGACCAGGAGATGGTGTCGGGAATGCTGACGGCCATTCGTAATTTTGTCCACGATTCCTTTGGAGGCCAACGGGATCGCGATCTGAGCAGTTTCCAGGTCGGCGAGTTCACCGTCTGGATCCAACAGGGGACCAACGCACTCCTTGCCGTCGTGATCAGGGGCACAGCACCCGAGACCTTCCACGATTTCTTGCAAGACACCCTGGATCACATTCACCTGACGCAGGCGGACGCCCTCGTGTCATTCAACGGCGATGCGTCTTCCTTCGCATCAACGCAACCAAATTTGGAGGCCTGTCTCCAGAGTCAGTACGAAGCCCCGGCACAGAAGCCCTCTCCTGTGCTGGTCGCCATCGGACTTCTGCTCTTGCTTGGCCTTCTACTATGGGGTTGGGGATCGTACCGCGACGGTCAACGCTGGGACAGCCTCGTCGACCGACTCAAATCAGAGCCGGGTCTTGTGCTCACAACCGCGCAGGATCACGGAGGACGATATGAGCTCGCGGGGCTACGCGATCCTTTGGCGACAGACCCAACCTCACTGATCGCCACATCTGGCCTCCAGGCCGACCGCATCCACTCCACGTGGTCTCCATACTATGCGCTAGACCCGCGGTTTATACTCTCCCGAGCTCGCACAATGTTGCAGCCGCCCGACACCGTCAATCTCGCCCTGGAAGGAGAGGTGTTGGTCGTCTCAGGAGCCGCTCAAAAGGACTGGGTACAGGAAGCTCGACGAATCGCGCCGTTCGTTCCTGGAGTCATTCGATACGAGGATATGAAACTACGGACAGGCTCGATCGCTCAACTCATCGCAGACATTGAGCACATCACGATCCTGTTTGCGTCGAATTCGATGGTGATCGATCCCGGTGAGGCAAAAAAAATTCTGGCGCTCATCTTCGCCATTCGAGAATTAGACGACATGGCAGTTCAATCACACCAACAGGTCACTGTGGAATGTCGTGGTTCAGTCGACGCCGGTGGATCTGAGCTGACCAATCGCATGCTGATGAAGGCTCGAGCCCAAGCTGTCTGCTCGGCCCTCGGCGAAAATGGGATCGGCTCTGCGACCACCTTGACCACCGAGACTGCTTTGATACGGCGACCCGAAAACCAAGCGACGACTCGCAGCGTGAGCTTATCCGTGGCCGTGCATCCCGCTGATTCGGCAAAGGCCGACCAGCCATGATGCACAAAAAAATCTGTATGCTCGGTGGATTTGCCGTAGGAAAAACGAGTCTCGTGCGGCGGTTCGTGACCAACCTGTTCTCGGAACAATACCACACCACCATCGGCGTCACCGTGGAAAAGAAGATCCTGTCTGTCGCTGGAGAGGACGTGACCTTGATGCTCTGGGATCTCTACGGCGACGATGAATTCCAACGAATCCGCGAATCCTATCTTCGTGGGTCCTCGGGCTACATCCTCGTCGTGGATGGTACCAGGAAAGAGACGCTGGCCACAGCGCTGGGTCTCCAGCGAACCGTCGAAGGGCTGCTGGGGCCCATTCCTTTTGCCTTGATCGTCAACAAATCGGATGTGCGCGACGCGTGGGAAATCGATGACGCCGCGCTGAGTGAACTGCGCGAACAAGGCTGGACCATCTTCTTCGGAAGCGCCAAAACCGGCGAAGGGGTGGAGTCTCTTTTTTCTACGTTAGCCCATCGCCTACTCAAACAAGCGACGTGAATCGGCATCGCCAAGCATGCGATCTCATCACACAAGTCAAACTGCACGAGACGAAACCCTGTATCACCAGCTCTTCGTCGCACTCGAGACAGCGGTGTTGGAACGTGTGAATCAGACCGATACCTTCTCACTTCAAGGAACTGCCCCCGCATGGTGGGCTAACATTTTTGGAACAATCACCTTGCCATCGGCCATCCGACCCGGTGAAGTATCTCCCTTTCTCAAGCATTTCTTAAGAGAAGCCGAACAGGGCTGGGCCAGGCATGCTGCTGGTCTCGTTCGCTCCGGTCCCTGGACCGAACGAGACGCGCATGGCACGACGCTCCACCTCGAAGCCACCGCACTGGTCGTTGACTCCAGACAGCTATTGCTGGTGGCACGATCGGGAGCAGACTTCGAACAGGCCCGCGCGACGTTACAACAAGCCCGAGAGCAAGCCCTGCGTCACGCACAAGCAACCAAGTTACAGACCCGTACGGAATCCCGCCTCACCACCCAACTCTCTCAGAGCGAAGAACTCCGCGACGATCTCCTGGGCGTCTTGCAGGGACTCGGCCTGGCCACAATCCTCACGGACAGTCAAGGGCGGATCACCTTTATCAGCGACGAGGCTGCAGGCCTGCTGAACCTGTCGACCGACCGTACGGGTCAGCGATGGGATCAGGTGCTCTCCTGCTCAAAAACAGATCGCGACGCAATATGGACCAGGCTTCGCAATCCTGCTGAACAACACGACCCTCTGGCGCTTCACCTTGAGACCGACAACCCTCGGTGGCTAGACGTCACCGTATCCCCACATCCCCGGCACAACGAGAAACGGATCCTCTTGTTTCATGACACGACGGAAATCCACGATTTGCGCCGCCTACTCGACGAGAAAGCGCGGTTCCACGATCTGGTGGGAAGCAGCCCTTCGATGATGCAGGTCTATCAACTCGTCCGTAACATTGCGCGTGTAGACGCGACGGTCTTAATCGAGGGCGAAACCGGGACGGGCAAGGAGCTGATCGCACGGGCAGTCCATTGTTCCAGCGCACGCAAACAGGGGCCCTTTATCGCGGTGAACTGCGCCGGATTTACAGACTCTCTGCTCGGCAGCCAACTCTTCGGCCATAAGCGTGGCGCCTTTACCGGAGCGGTCAGTGACCAAGCGGGGCTCTTCGAGTCGGCTGATGGAGGCACAGTGTTTCTCGATGAGATCGGCGACATCCCCCTCAACGTCCAAACGAGCCTCTTGCGAGTCTTGCAAGAAAAAGAGATCACGCGATTGGGCGAAGCGAAGCCAAGGAAAGTGAACGTTCGCGTCCTAGCTGCAACCCATCACAACCTCAGCGAGGACGTCGTCCGAGGAACCTTTCGAACCGACCTGCTCTATCGTATTCGCGTGGCCCGCATCCAACTCCCGCCCCTACGGGACCGGCGCGATGACATTCCTTTGCTGGCCAGTGCATTCCTCGGGCAAGTACGAGCCACCATGGGCAAAGGGGTTGACCAAATCAGTCCGGAAGCACTGCGGCTACTCCTCAGCTATGCCTGGCCCGGCAACGTCCGCGAACTCAAGAATGCGATTGAGTTTGCCGCGATCGGCTGCAAAGGCCAGCGGATCACTGTTACGGACCTGCCGCCGGAAATCACTCGATCTCAATCACACACTCCTCTCTCGACATGGATGCTCCCTACGACGAACCACGACGAGCGCGCTCAGCTTCTGCGCGCGCTCAATCAGGCAAGCGGCAATCGATCTGAAGCCGCGAAACTGCTCGGTATGAGCCGAGCCACTCTCTATCGCCGCCTCGCCAACTACGGTATCGACATCCCGCGCTGATCCAGACAACCTCCTCTCATATCTCTGACGTTCACCGGCTCACGTTGTCTCATCTTGAGACACAGGGCTGTCTCATCCTGAGACGCACAACTGTCTCAACTATTCTGGCCCAATCGCGACTCAACATCGGAAGTACTTGTCTTCATTATGGTCAGTCGACTTCCAGGGTCCTGGCACGGAAGATGAGTACGCCTACGACTAATGGTGATGGGAGAGAACGTGTAGACAGTGGGTATCAGACGACTCCCATCATGTCCGCAACGTCTACAGTGGTCGGCAAGATGGCAAGACCCGTTGGAAGGAAGTCCGTTCGGGAGCTGTTGATCGACGATTCTTCCAAGATTCGCCAAGCGATCGGAGGGTGATGATGGTCATAGAAGGAACCATGTCGGGGGGAAACCAGTGGACCGCGGTGCCCCCGGATGTGTCCTGTACCCGGTGCGGCAGAGACTTTGTGCTGGCGGTGACGGGAGAAACATGGGCGGATTGGCTGTTTGGCCGGTTACGCGTGTTGCCGTTCAGATGCCAAGTGTGCAATGCCCGATTTCGAAGCCGACAGGCTCAACCCTCGCGTGAAAGAGGTCTGAGACGCCGACAGTATCTCCGGTTGCCCATCCAGCTGCCGGTTCTCATTCAGTTTCGTGATGGGAGCACTTCGACCGCTCGCGTCAAGGATCTCTCGATCGGCGGGTGCGAGATCATGGGCACGCACACGCTGGAACGCGGCTCGACCTTCACCATTCGAATGTCTGGACTCTTATATTATTCCGGGCAGATCGATGCCGAGGTCGTCGTTGTGCACACAGCGCGTCCACAGGCAGCGGGGCTGAAATTCATCCAACTGAGTGAACTGCGGCAAGAGGAATTTGGACGCGCGCTCTATATCGCCTGGAAAATCGGCAAAAACTCATGGCCATCGCCAAGCGTAACGTCCTAGCCCCTATCACTATGGACGTTGCGGAGCAATGTATGCGAATCGCGTAAGCACGTCAGATATCTTGCAGGAAAGACAACGTGACGCAACCGACGAGAAGTGACGTACCGAGGATTTATGGTGCCCGAGTAGAATCGGGGAGCAGTAAAGACGGCCAACAGCTATCTCATCGGAAACAGCTTGAACTCACGATCACCGTGGAAAAGATCGACCGGTTCCTGAAAGAGATCCAGCAACGGATCAAGCTGCTTCAGCAGGATGCCACGAATCTGGCCATAGTCAGAGCGCAAATCGGCAGCAGGAACGCACGCAAGAGGGAAATATGAAGGATCGCGCTCGCACCTTGGTTGAACAATCAGTCCATGCCTTGGCTACCGGCAAGGAAAAAGAATACGTCACCATGAGCCAAAGGATCAGCAACGGGCCGTCGTCTTTGTTGTCCATGCATCGAAGCACCTTCATAAAAGGAGAATGCGCTTGAGCAAGACTCGTACGAAACCAGTCAGAGTGTTCATCGTGGACGACTACGAATTCGTTCGAGTGGGAGCACGCACGATGCTGAGCCGACACGATGAGATCAGCGTGGTCGGCGAAGCAAGTACCGTCACGGATGCTATCAGTGAATCGTTCCGCCTAAAACCGGATATAGTCTTGATGGACGTCCACCTGCCCAGTGGGAGTGGAGTGGAGGCGTGCCGTGCCATCAGGGGTTCCTGCCCCAATACCCGCGTGATCTTCCTCTCCTCCTATGAAGACGATGAAGCGGTGCTCGCCACAATGGCTGGAGAGGCATCCGGCTATCTATTGCAGCACGTGAACGCCGAGGAATTATGGCAAGCCATTCTGGCAGTGGCCCAAGGGCAGTCGATCCTTGACCCGGCCATTACTCAGTCTCTCTTGACCCGTATGCCGTTCCAGCATGAGGTGACGACACCCCAGCGGGGCTTCCTCTCCGCCCAGCAGCAGCATATCTTCGCACTCGTGGCTGAGGGGAAAACCAATAAGGAGATCGGCGCGTTGCTCGAACTCAGTGATAAGACCGTGAAGAGCTCTATCCGGTTCATCTTTCAAAAGTTGAACGTGACCCGGCGCGCTCAAGCTACGGCTTTTTCACCCGCAATGCTGCCTCGGAAAAACGATCACCTGACAACCGTACAGATCCATGAAATCTTGGAGCCGGCTAGAATCCCGTTTGTTCAAGAAAACGAGACATCACCATGATCGAGAGCACCAGCAACAAGGGTAGATCATGCCTACGCGGGTTTGGTGAAGAAGATGAAAGAGCAAACATTGGTGGTGAACGCATGTGAAACAACCACAGCACCCAACCTTTGGCGAAGCGAACTGCCGATGGGTCCCCACTCAAGAGGTGCATGCCTCTCACGCAGGTGGGACCACCTCTGGATGATGCCCCGTCCGGAGCCCTCCCATCGCCAGGCGCTTCCGCCATCGGGGCCGCGTCCGCTATCCCTGCCAGCGGCGCGGCCCCCCAATCCGACAGAAGCAAGGAGGTGCGTTGATTCAGAGCGACTTGGAAAGATACGCTCGGTAAGAATCCTAAATATTTATGCTTGCCACCCTAAGTAGATTGGGCTATACAGTCACAGATTGATTAGGGCTGAATAGCCCTACGGCTCTCTGCGCATCAACATGCGGGGATAGAATTAACCCGCATGATTCATGATGGTTCGTCGCAGGCGCGTATCCGCGCGTGCAACAGAAGCGTCATGAATCATGCGGGTTAGGGGCGCTCAATCATCTCTAATATGGAGGGTTTGATGAAGAAGGTTCTCTGCGGGTTCGCATTGGCGCTGGTTGGATGTGTGATGGGAGGGGGATTGTCCACCGAGGTCAATGCTCAAGTTGCCCTTCCATCTGCACCTGTCGCACCAACGACCCTCGATGTCGTGACGTTAAAAAATGGCAGCGTCATTTACGGAGAAGTCATTGAAATGGCCGGCGGCGTGCTGCAAATCAAGACACCTGCCAGCCCCGACAATTTGCTGAAAGTGAACTGGAGCGACGTGTCAAAATTGGCTGTCAATCATCCGATTCCCTTTCATCTGAAGGAAGGGTCCGTGATTATGGGGACCGCCACGGCCGGACCAGACGGGATATTGAATGTCCAGGCAGAACCCTTGAAAGGCACGATGGAAGTCCCGATGGGCTCTGTGATGTCCATGAATCCCGTTATTCAACCTCCGGTGATCTACACGGGCAGTTTGGTTGGTGGCTACTCACAAACAACCGGCAACAGTCACTTGCGCAATGCCAGCTTGCTCGGAGATTTTGTAGCGCGGAGCGAACAGCTCCGCCTGTCGATTAACGGTCGATACGTCTACGGTGAGAACGACAATACCCTTGTGGCTCGCAACGCACGAGGCACGATCAAGCTTGACTTCTTTATTACCCAACGGTTCTACTGGTTTGCCTCCGCCTACTTCGAAAACGATCGTTTTCAAGACCTGAAAATGCGAACCGCACTCGCGAGCGGACCCGGCTATCAATTCATCGATCGGGGAGACTACTCGGGCATCCTCAAAGATATGACGTTCTACGCCGAATCCGGTATCGCCTACTTCAATGAAGACTTCCGTGTGGCAGACGACAAATCGAGTATTCGCGCTCGTATATCCATGAAGTTAAACTGGCCGCTCTGGGACGATCGCGTAACGCTGTTTCATTACGACGAAATTTTTCCCTCGCTCCAGAATTCATCGGATTTCTTCCTCACAATGGATAACGGCGTGCGGTTTAAGATTTGGAACGGATTTGCGAGTGGCTTTCAAGTGACCACGCGATACAACAACAATCCGGCGCGTGGCACCGGGGATACGGACAACTTGTATCTCGCGACCCTCGGATACAACTTCGATACCACCAGAAAACGATAGTCCAGACGGTAGCCAATGCAATACACCCTCTATCCTCAAAGGAGGAACTATGCTGAAAGAATTTAAAGAGTTCGCCATGAAGGGCAACGTGCTCGACATGGCGATCGGTGTCATTATGGGCGGGGCATTCGGGAAAATCGTGTCCTCGCTGGTCAGTGACGTGCTGATGCCCCCGATCGGCCTGGCCTTGGGAGGCGTCGACTTCACGGGTTTGTTTATCAATCTCTCTGGCGCCGCCCAGCCATCCCTTGTAGCCGCGAAAGCCGCGGGAGCCGCGACAATCAACTACGGAGTATTTCTACAAACCATCTTCGATTTCATCATCATTGCGTTTGTGATCTTCATGTTTGTCAAGCAGATGAACCGGTTCAAGAGAGAAGCGCCTGCGGCGCCTCCGCCACCACCGCCTGGGCCGACCAACGAAGAGAAATTGTTGATGGAAATCCGCGACGCACTGAAAAGTCGCCACTAAGCGACGACGTTATGACGAGAGTCCCCCACGATGCGGGAGTGGGAAGACTTATATTCTATGGACAACCCGCGCGATTCAGAAGGAGAAAATTATCATGCAGGCATTCAAAACCACCATCCTCGCGACAAGCGTGCTGGCACTGGCAGGCTGTGCGAGCTGGGACAAGAGTCCTATTTGTAATCCTAGTCACCAATGGGTGGCGTGGTCTGACGTCCGGTGCAATCCACCGAAAGATACGACCGACCACGCCGCGATGGAAGCCGCCGCCCGCCTCGCCGCTCTCGAAAATGATCGTCAACGACTGGCCGACGAACTGGCCGCGGCAAAGAAACAGAACGGCGCTCTCAACAGCCGCGTGAGTGATCTAGAGCGACAGCTCGCCGACCGCGACCGTGAGATTGCGTCGCTTCGCTCCGGAGCCGGGGATTCTGCCATGCTGGCCAGCCAGCTCTCTGCGTCAAACAGCGATAAAGACAAGTTAGCGGCAGATCTCGAAACGGCCAGGAAACGCAACGCGGATCTCGACGCGCAATTGGCCGACCGCGATAAGGAACTGGCCGGCCTTCGCGGCGACCTCTCCTCAGAAATGGCCAAGCTCAAAGAGGCACAGCGCGGGTTGATTCGCGCCCTCAAACCGCAGATCGACGAAAAGAATATCACCGTCGATCTCAACAACGAGCGGTTGCTCATCAACTTGGCCTCCGGCTACCTGTTCGGTTCCGGTGAAGATCAGCTCAAGCCGGCCGGAGCCGATGCGCTCAAACAGGTCGGTGGCATCCTCAAGGACTTCCCGGAGTACAAGGTCCATGTGGAAGGCCATACCGACAACCGACTGATCAAAGGTGCACTGAAGAAGAAGTTCCCGTCGAACAAGGAATTGTCTGAAGCACGCGCGGCTAACGCGGTGCAGGCCTTGGCGGACGGTGGACTCTCCGGTGCGCATGCGATGGGAGCAGCCGATACCAAGCCGGTAATGCCGAACACCACCGATGCGGGACGGACCAAGAACCGCCGCGTAGAAATCAGCGTCGTCAAGTAGCCGCTCGATGCATTGAAGGAGGCAGCGACATGTTCACTGCCTCCTTCAAATTCAACAGTCACATGGAGGCCTTCAATGAAAACAAGAACAGGTATCATGTGCGTGACCTTGTCCGTATTTGTGATCGGACTCACGACTGCAGCTTGGGCCGTTGACATGGATGCCATGAAGAAAAAGGCTGAAACCGTGAAAGGTCAAGCAGCAGCCGTGAAGAAAGAAGGCGGTGAGACGACACAAAGCGCTAAGGATATGAAAGCGCAGGACGCCATGAAAAACGCGGGAGAAATGAAGGACGAGGGGATGAAGCTCAAGGACGCCGCCACGGGCAAGTAGTGTCTAGAATAGGTTCCTTACGATCCAGAAGGGGGAGATTGTGATGCACACATATAAAACCGCCATCCTCGCAACAAGCATCGTGGCCCTGGCAGGCTGCGCAAGCTGGGATAAGAGCCCTATTTGTACCGACAGGCACGGATGGCTAGCGTGGTCCGACGTCCGTTGCAATGCCGACAATGCACCGAAGGCGGCGGACGACAATGCTGCTCGTCTCGCGGCTCTCGAAAAAGAACGTCAACGGTTGGCTGACGAACTGGCCGCGGCACAGAGACAGAACGGCGCACTCAGCAGCCGCGTGAACGATTTGGAAGGACAAGTGAATCAGAGCAAGGGCGGCCTGGCCAAGGCCGAGAAGGACCTCCTCAAAGCGTTGCAACCAGAAATCTCCAAGGGCACGGTGTCGGTCAATCAATCCGGGGATGCGCTCACGATCAATCTGGCCTCTAGCCTGCTGTTTGATTCAGGGCAGGACCAGCTGAAGGCCGGCGGAACCGATGCCTTGAAGCGTGTGGGCAGCGTCCTCAAAGACTTCCCGGACAAGCAGGTGCATGTGGCGGGATATACCGATAACGTGGCCATCGCGGGCGCGTTGAAGAAGAAGTTCCCGTCCAATAAGGAACTCTCGGACGCTCGTGCCTATAGTGCCGCTCGAGCACTGCGGGACGGCGGCGTGAGTACCAATTTATCGGCCGCAGGCCACGGAGACAGTAACCCGGTTGCCAGCAACAACACGGAAGCGGGACGTGCGAAGAACCGCCGCGTTGAGGTCATCGTCAAGTAACAATACGGGCGGGGTTTCGTTTCTTCTGGCGCTTGGAACAAAGAAGGGGTTCTTTCCATATGGGAAGAGCCCCTTTCACTTGAAGGACCTCTCGTTGAGAGGAGACAGGTGGTCTGCTCGAGTTTTCCCGCGACCGTCTCCCCGACGAAGTCGATGTCTTGAGGCTTGCCTGCGTCCAGCATCGCCTGGGCCGCCGCCTTGCCGTCGACGGTCGCAGCCGAAACCATGTACCAGCGAGTCCCATAGGCCTTCGCCATGTGAGGCGCGACAGCCTGCGCCATCATACGGGCATTGGGCATGAACACAAACGTGTGTGCATTGCAGGCCACCCCCGTCACACTGGTTCAGTGAAGATCGTAGGACTCAAGTGCCCAAGCATTTGATGATAGTCCCTGCTTTAGTGGGTTGACACTCTTGCGGACACAACGTAGCCTGTCGTCGTTCTTCCCTGATCGGTGAGTCTCACGCACGCAAGGATTCTTCTGTAGTGAGCCACGCACTCATCCAGCACTACCTCAACCAGCTGCAGGATCTCCGCAAGGTTTCTGGCACCACGCGCGAAAGCGTGTTGCGCGAGGCGTTCAAGGACCTGCTCAAAAGCTGGGGTAAACAGCATAATCTTGTCTTCATCCCGGAATACAAACTCGATACGCTGACCAGGGACAAACGCTACGTCGATGGCGCGTTGCTCTATGAATTGCGCGTGCCATTCGGTTACTGGGAGGCCAAGGACAGCACAGACGATCTCGATGAAGAGATCATCAGAAAGTTCAAGCGCGGCTACCCAAAGGACAACATCATCTTCGAGGACACCACCCGCGCTGTGCTGATACAGAACGGGCAACGGGTATTGGAGTGCCCAGTTGATGATGTTGATGCACTCAAAAAGTTGCTCACGCTCTTCTTCAGCTACGAGCGAACCGAGATTGCGGAATTCAGGAAGGCGGTCGAGCAATTCAAGACTGACTTGCCTGCCGTGCTCGAAGCGCTGCGAGGCATGATTGAGCGCGCGCATACGGAGAATCCCGAATTCCGCAAGGAATCAGAACGCTTCCTCATCCACGCGCAGGAGGCTATCAACCCCAGCCTCACGGACGCGGATGTGCGCGAGATGCTGATCCAGCACGTGCTGACGGAAGAGATTTTCGCGAAGGTCTTCCCCGACACGCCGTTTCACAAGGACAACAACGTCGCGCGTGAACTTTACAAGTTAGAAGCCACGTTCTTCACCGGCAACACCAAGTTTCAGTCACTCAAGGCGCTGGCCCCCTACTACTCGGCTATCAGCGCTGCCGCCGCGCAGATCGAACGCCACCACGAGAAGCAGGCGTTTCTCAAGGTCATCTACGAAAACTTCTACAAGGTCTACAACAAGAAAGCTGCCGACCGGCTTGGCGTGGTCTATACGCCAAATGAGATCGTCCGCTTCATGATCGAAAGCGCCGACTGGCTCTGCGAGAAGCACTTCGGCAAGAACCTCATCGACCACGAGGTGGAAATCCTCGATCCAGCTACCGGAACAGGGACATTCATCACCGAACTCCTTGAACACTTCAGGGGCCAACCCGCCAAACTGAAACACAAGTATCTGCAAGAGTTGCATGCCAACGAAGTCGCGATTCTTCCGTACTATGTCGCCAACCTGAACATTGAGGCGACCTACGCGGCCATTACGGGCCAGTATCTCGAATTCCCCAACCTCTGTTTCGTCGATACGCTCGACAATGTTGGACTCCATACCGCGCAGCACGGGTCTCAAGGCGCTCTGTTCGGTGGGGTGAGCGAGGAAAACGTCGCACGCATTAAGCGCCAGAATGGACGAAAGATCAGCGTGATCGTCGGCAATCCGCCGTACAACGCTTGGCAGGAGAACTTCAATCTCAAGAATCCGAACCGGCCATATCAGCATGTCGATGATCGTATTCGGAAGACCTACCAGGAGCTAGGAACAGCGCAGAATCAGATTGCTCTCTATGACATGTATGTCCGGTTCTTCAGGTGGGCCAGCGACCGCTTAGCTGAGAACGGTGTGCTGGCGTTCATTAGTAACAGAAGTTTCCTCGACAGCCTGACGTTTGATGGTTTCCGAAAGGCCCTCACAACCGAGTTCAACGAAGTATGGGTTGTCGATCTTGGGGGTGATGTGCGGGAGAATCCAAAATTATCTGGTACCACCCACAACGTTTTTGGGATTCAGACGGGGGTGGCTATTAGCTTTCTGGTGAGGCGTCACCGCGCACAGGGATGCCGCATCTTCTACTCGCGCCGCCCTGAGATGGAAACGGCTGAAGAGAAGCTCGCCTTTCTCGATAATGCAAAGTTGGAAACGACCGAGCGAGAGGAGATAAAGCCAGATTCTAGGCACAATTGGATTAACCAAACACACAATGACTTCGACTTGTTATTGCCAGTTATTGATAAGACTACGAAAGCGGCAAAGAACAAGAGGTCAGAGCGGGCCTTATTCAAGCTCTTTTCAGCGGGTGTGAAAACTCAGCGCGATGAGTGGGTTTATGACTTCTCATCAAAGACGCTCGAAACGAAGATGAAATTCTTTGTGGAACAGTATGAGCGGGAGAGAATAACTGGCACACATCAAACCAAAGACCTAATTAAGTGGGATCGCGAGCTCGATAAATACCTCAACCGGGGAATCGAGAAGCATTTTAACAAAGACGCGATCGTCCCAAGTCTCTATCGACCATTCTGCAAGCAGTGGTTCTATTTCGATCGGCACTTTAATGGAATGGTGTACCAGTGGGCGAGCATCATGCCGACGCGGCAGCATACGAATCGTCTCATCCTGTACACACAACCAGGTTCACAGAAACCTTTCATGGTTGGGTCGGCGGAGACGGTCTGCGACCTGCATTTCGTTGGGGCGGCGGCAGGGTCGGAGTGCCTTCCATTCTATCGATATGACGATGCAGGGAATCGGACGGACAACATCACCGACTGGGCGCTCGACCAGTTCAAGAAACAGTACCAACCAGGCCGTACCAAACAAAACCGCCCGATCACGAAGGAAGCGATCTTTCACTACGTCTATGGCGTGCTGCACGACCCCGTCTATCGCGAGACGTATGCGCAGAATCTGAAAAGAGAATTTCCCCGTATTCCGTTCTATGCCGATTTCTGGCAGTGGGCTGACTGGGGCAAAGAACTGATGGAGCTGCATATCGGCTACGAACAAACTGCGCCAGCGAAGCTCACACGTACCGACATCCCCGATGAGAAATCGCTCAAGGCCGGTGTAGCGCCGAAAGCCATGCTCAAATCCGACAAAGATTCGGGCTGCATCGTGCTCGACAGCGAGACAACTCTTTCCGGTATCCCGCGCGAGGCCTGGACTTACACACTCGGCAACCGCTCGGCTCTCGAATGGATTCTCGACCAGTACAAAGAAAAGAAACCCAAGGATCCGACCATCCGTGAGAAGTTCGACTCCTACCGCTTCGCGGACTATAAGGAAAAGGTCATTGATCTGCTTGCACGCGTAACGACAGTGAGCATTCGCACCGTCTCCATAGTTAACTCAATGAAGCAAGCAGCGCGGTAACGGACGAGGGATGAGCGACGTGGAACACATGGTCCGAATCCCGATAGACGAGCGTGCTCTCAAAGAGCTTGAGTCCCTCCTCACATCAGCCGATGTCTTCACCACAACCTTCCAACATCTCGGCCCCGCGATATTTCTCGCCGAGACATACATTTGGGAATCGCTCAACCACGGAACCAAATGCGTTTTCATGGTCGACCGGAATCTGTTCACGCGCTTGCTGTCTCTCGGTCGCGGCGAAAGAGCTACCCATGCGCACCAAGTCGCGGCTGCCGTTCTTGCCTTTGCTCAGACCACCGAATCTCTCATCGAACCAAACATGGCTCTCTACGAGTTGGCGGCAACTGCTGACACACGCACTGCGCGAATGGAGCTGGTAGAGTTCAGACGATTAGATAACAGCCATCCGCAACTGTTCGCAGACGTCGCCGTTGGTCGTAGAGACTCTATAGATCTCATTTATCTATCCGGCTACCCAGTCGCGGAAGCACCCGATATCGATTTCACGAAGCCGTTGCGACGATGGCGCGCCAACTACACTGCAGCTCTGAAGATAGCCACGCTGGAGCTCTCACCAGTGCCGGCGGAGCGTAAGATGGCGGAATTTATCTCGTGGATGCAGAATGAGTTTCTGTTCATCGGTCCTGCCGTCTGCCTCGCCAACCGATACCTTGCTCCGAATGGCCCTAAGAAACGGCTCTTCAAGTCACTACGCAGTACGAATCGTGACAGAGCTCTCAAAGGCATACGCAATGCTGCCTGGGACATGGCATTCGTGTCAGAGTGGTCATACAAAATTGGGACTCAGTGCGAGAGCGATAAGCTCTGGATACTTGCTTCACTTGATCGCGGACTTCACGAAGTGGCGCGGGCTTTTGTATTGCCTGCGGGTTCGGTTAAATCAGTTGATGCTTCAATCCGTGATGAGTTCGTCACCCTTTGGGGGGCTTATAAAGGAGATTGTTTGGTGAACCTCTATCAGGAATGCCTGCGAAACCGTGAATCAGGTGCGTCACCGATGCAGTCAGTTACTTCTGAAAAGGCACGGGAAACTATCCGAAATTTGGAAGCTCAAGTACTTGATGGCAAGCAAATTGAGGGGCAGGCCTGACTTATTTAGGATGGGCGTCGTCCGCGCGCGGTTTTGCTCATCAGGCATTCCTACACGCTACGTCCGAGGAGGCCTGACTTGGTCACCAATAGTGTGCGTCCAACGAGGCCCCGCCAATTCCTTATGCCTCTCTTAAAGGGAGCGGCCAAGGCTGCCCTTTACTGTGCGGATCGAACGATATACCTGCTCCCTCCAAGCTTGCTCGTTTTCTCTCTAGGGATGGGGCTGATTGATCTTCCACTGCGCGCGTCCAACGAGGGGAGTCCGCGACCGCGCGTTGCGCGAGCACAGAAGATCATCAGGCTCCATCCCTTCCTCTATTCTGTGAGCACAAAAGGCAATTGGACGATCTCTAGCCAGCAACTGCACGGGTTCATCCGGCACAGCCCTTTCTGCCACCAGTTCGACAGGTCTTGCCTGCGCGAGGGGCTCTGTCTGTCTTCTCTCGGTCATTAGGCCTCCCCGTCCGAATCAGTCTTGGAAGTGTCGAGCAATGGGATGCCCAAGCCCTCAATCTCCTGGAGGGTTCTCCCGGCAATCCCTTGAAGGTCGCCATACATGCCAGCCGTGGAATCGATCACTCCTCTTATCTGTTCTTCACGTTTAGCCCAGAGGCGTGTCATTGTTTTCCGTTCTCTTTCGAGATCGGCTTGCATATCCGAAAACTTTTCGACGATGGCTTCAATGCGATGGCGAAAGCGTGGGCCAGTCAGATATTGATAGACCATTTCCATCTTGGTGTGTTGTCCCTCGCCTGCGAGACGAGAACCTGACAGCTCGATCAAGCTCTGTCGGAGAGCAGTGGCTATGGGAATAGCACAGCGGGATTCAGTGACCCACACTCCCTCAATCAGATCAAAGGACTCGACGCCCTTCGGGAGCGTCTGACTCACGATGACAGCGATTTCAGCCTTGGCCGTCCGCTGGTCGTCCCGAAGCTTGGCTAGCCAGCCATCGCTCCAATTCTTGGTTCGCTTGGATTCCCATAAGATCGTCCCACAGGGCTGACCGAGAGGGCCGATGACCCGCTGTAGTGCATCGCCACCGAATTCGCCTTTGGGGACAGGTTCAATCGTGTCCCTCGGGAACTTTGCGCTGAGCAAGGCTTCCAGCTCTAGCTCCTGGACTTCACCTTGGAGCTGCTGCGATCCCTGTTCGGCCCTGCGTTTGAGTTCTTCGATCTGTGTCTGCATGGAGGCAATGGTTTGCTCCTTCTCCATCACCTTGAGTTTCAGGCCTTCCTCGGCTTCTTTCTTGGCCTGCTCGCGGGTGGCAGAGAGGCCATCTTGGACGCGCGTTTCGACTGTGAGTTCTAGCTCACGTTTGGCATCGTCCAGTTCCCGCTTTTGTCGGATGAGATCGGCCTGTGCCTTTTGAGCCTCTGCGAGTTTGACGTCGCGTTGAGTGAGAACGTCCTGAAGTTCAATGAGTTCTCTCGTCTTCTGGTCGATATCTGTTTGCAGCGCGAATTTGGCCTTCTTGGATTCCTCTGAGACGATCTTCGCGCGCTCCAGCAGCAACTTCTCGGCCACCTGATCGTCAATCGCTTGCGTGGCTTGTGAGACAGCGGCTTCTCGCTCACGCAAAGACTCCTCTTTCTTGGCAATGTCCGTGTCTTTCAGCGCCAACCGCCTCTCGTAGTCGCGACGGGTTGACTCAATCAAGGGAGCGGCAAGAGATTCTGTCAGCTTGATCTCGGTCTTGCAGTTCGGACAGATAATGATGGGCTCTGACATAGAAAAGTCCCGGTGAGGCTAGTGCATCTATGGGGTCAATTCCTACGCTCAAAGGATGGATAAATCAACGGCGCAGAAGGGGGCAGGCATCAGGAAGGTTAATTACCCCATCCAAACTCGCCTGTTCCTTCTTCAGAGACGGGGGCTGGTCAATCTTCCACTACGCGCGTTACCCCAATCCTCCACTTCATTTTCAAGGGTGGCCTGGTCGATCCTCGATTGCGCGCGTCGAACGAAATAAATGTTCCTTCCAAGCTCGCTCGTCATCTCTCAGGGATGGGGGCTGATTGATCTTCCACTGCGCGCGTCCAACGAGGGGAGTCCGCGACCGCGCGTTGCGCGAGCACAGAAGATCATCAGGCTCCATCCCTTCCTCGGTTCCGCGAACAGGAGGACGACCAGGCTACCCTTCTCCTCCCACGCGTTGCGCGAGCATAGAAGATCATCAGCCTCCATCCCCGCCTCGGTTCTGCGAGCAAGGAAGGCACCTGGCCACTCCGGTCCCCTCCCCTCTTGTTTCAAGCGAATGGCGAAACCGCCCCAGGCACAGCCCCGCTCATACTCATTTGCGGGCGAGCTTCAACGGAGGAAGGTTTTCATTGAAAGAAAATCTTCACGATTGCACCGTATGAAGTCTGGCCTCAAGCTCGGCAATCTGGCTCTTCAGCGGACCCACATACTCTTCGACCTCTTCCGCCGAGTACCGCGGGGTGATGTATTTCGGACAGTTCCAGTCGAACGAGACGACGTCGATGAACACCAGCCGCTCCACCGCCGACTGCATCTTTGGGTCGGCGAGCTGTCCAACAAGTTCTGGATAAGCACGAGCATCCTCAACACGCGCATGACCAAGAACCTTCAAGCGCGCTCGATTCTTGTAGTCCATGAGAAACAGCGCTACGCGGTCGTTCACTGAGACATTGCCGGTCGTGAGCAGCTGGCGATTCCCTTTGTAGTCGGCGAAGGCCAATGTCCTCTCATTGACCACCCGCAAGAATCCCTGAGAGCCGCCGCGATGCTGAATGTAGGGCCAGCCGCTTTCGCTGATTGAACCCACATAGAAGCTGTCCCGAGATGCGATGAATTCGGCCTCTGCCTGGCCCAGTGGGTCTCGCTCGGGAGCGTCTGCGATCTTACCCGCCCTCCCGTAGTACTGTTCCTGTGCACGGCACACTGATTCTGTAAACGTCAGATCAAGATATTTCGTGGCCATCGTTTCTCCCCGTATGCCTTGGACTCACCGGCAGTCAGGAGGCTCTCTCCTGACTGCCTTCATGAGATCCAACTCAGAACACGACTGTATTCCATCCCTCTGCGATGTATCGACGGAGGCTCAAGAGTCCCGCGGTCCCGGCCAGTGCATGGTCTTTCACTATCGGCACCCCACAGGACTTGACGCTTTCCGTTGCCCCGAAGACCTCCGCACAGCCGCATGAGGCGCCTTGCACCACATCGCGAACGGCGTTGTAGAGGTCATTGGCCGGATGCGAGAGCTTGGTCAGCTCAGCCGGCCAACGAGTCCCGGTCCCATTGAAGACCACGGCGACTTCATCGCCCTTCTGCTTACATTCGGACGCGAGGGCCAGCGCGTTTAAGACTCGTCCGACCGCTTCCTCTGAACCACTCTTCGGATCAGACATAATAATGATCGCAGTTTTCATGGGTCCTCCTTGGATGGGGTTGTTGATGCTTGGGCGTAAGCCGTCTCTGAATAGGTACTCGTTTCCTTGCAGCTTATGCATAACCATCTAAATGTACTTTTGACAGTTATACTACTCGGCAGCTAACCTGTCAAGCATGCTTTTGCCGGAGTAGAACCGAGAAGGGGAGACACATGACAACGGGTCGAGCACAACTACGGCAACCGTTTCTGTTTGTCGGCAATCATCCGTGCTTGGACTTCATCAACACACAAATGATTGTGCGGGGAAATCCGACAGACCTGTTAGGCGGATGCGAAGATCTTGTCGCTTGGCTGGTTCAAGCACATATGGTGGACAAAGTCCAAGCCGCAGTGGTCATGACACAGTGGGGTCACGAGGATCAGGAACAGCTGTTTGAGCAGGGGATAACGTTCCGTAGAACGTTGCGGGACATGGCTGCGCGAATCGTCTCCCGTAAGTCCATTCCTGAGCCGGCGATCGTGTCCATCAACAAAATTCTGTCCCGATGCCCTGGCTACCCACAACTTGTTCGTGAAAAGGAAGGCTATACGAGACAATTTCAGTCTCAGGCCGCACAGAAGGACGGTTTACTCGCCCCACTCGCCGAGGCTGCGAGCGACTTGCTCTGTTCTGGCAAGTGGTCTCTGGTCAAGAAATGCGGAAATCCGGCCTGCATTTTATATTTTTACGATACGACCAAAAATCACACCCGCAATTGGTGCAGCATGCAACTGTGTGGCAATCGAAAAAAAGTGGCTGCCCACTATCAGAGGAAGCGGCATATTCCAACAGTGTGAACAGGAAGCTAGGCGCTCGACCCGGAAATATCTGACCGCAAGCCGGGGACTTCAGCTGAGGAGAGGATAGGGAGCGCCAATGTTGCTCTCGACTGTGCATGTCCAACGAATGCTGGTTCATCTGGTCTATCTCGTCTATCTGGTTTGTCTGGTTGATCGGACTGGAAATTCACCCAGAAGAACCAGACAGACCAGAAAGACCGGCCAACCAGACAGACGAGCCCGATCGCGTTGCGCGAGCACAGAAGATCATCAGCCTCCATCCCCTCTTCTGCGAATGTCATCCCAATTCCCTATTTCATTTCAAGGGGAACCTGGTCGATTCTCGATTGCGCGCGTCGAACGATATAAATGCTCCTTCCAAGCTCGCTTGTTTCTCTCTCTCGGAAGGGCACCCATGTTGGTCGAAGTGCGGCCGTCGAACGAGGCCCTTCTCAGGGCGCGCGTTCCGGGAGCACAGGACCAACGTGGGTGCCCTTCCGTCCCCTCTTCAGCTGAACTGATCCCACGTATCGCACTGTTTGATCGCCCAGAACACCGCTTCTTTGAGTTTCTTCAACGTCATGTTCTCCGGATCGCGCATGGCTGCCAATTTCTTATCGAGATCGTAGAGCGGCTGGATCGATCGCTTATCCGGAATCTTGCCCAGCGCCCAGGCCACTTCCGTGAGCACAGACCAGTCGGTTTTCGGATCGCTCAGTTTGACGAGCAACTGCGGCACCACAGACGCATCACCATGCATCCCACCCAATTGTCCTAAGCCTTTGGCCGCTGCAGCCTGCAATTCAGGCTGCGGCGACGTGTTCATGATATCGACGAGCAACGGAATGCCCTCTCTGCCGAGATTGCTCATCGCCCCAATCGCCTGCTTCGCCAGGTCACGATCTTTGAGCGCTTCTCTCAGCTTGGGCAAGGCTTCGTCGGCTTGCATCTCGCCTAAGAGAGAAAGAATTTTGATCTTTTTGGCCTGCGGCGTATCGGATCGATCGAGAACCTTCAATAGGCGCTCCGGCTGGCCCCATTCGGCAGCCAGCAACAAGGGAAACTCGTACGTTTCGAGCGCCTCCCTCAATTTGCTCATCGCATAGGTTGCAGGATCTCCCGCGTTGGCCGATTGCGCGGCTTGCCCAGCATCGTCAAACTCGGTTCGGACCTCTTTCTGCCATTTGACCTTTATGTTGCCGAGAAGATAGGTCATCTGACAGGCAGGACCCTTCCACAGCCGAGAGGGGGCATCGGGCAAATCCGCATCGCCTCCTGCCGTCGTCGTGCCTTCCCATATTTTCCGCTGTTCGCATTTGACTTTGATCACGACATCATAGGGTTTGCCGGCTTCGCCTACGACCGTATACCCCAGTTCGCCCATCCGGCGGGCGACAAGCTCGGCAATCGGCACAGCATCAACAGTTCCCTGGTCTGTGAGTGCAATCGCGTCAATGCGCACGGCCTGAATCTTATCCAGCAGCGCTTTCTGTTCCGGCGTGAAATGGTCGCGATAGGCCCATGAGTGAGGAGAAAGGAGTGCCACAATACCTATCGCTAGAATTGAGAGCAGTAAAGCTCTATGCATGGTGCACCTCTTCACGGATACGCCGACGATCACATGTGTGGCTTGATTATACTCCTCATTGAAGGTTGAGATTCACCCACCTGCGCAGGAAGCCATGCGGTCAAGCCGTGGGGCGCCACTTCACCTGCATCGGGTACAGAAGCTTCTGCGGTAACCGCCGACATGAGGTCCTTGTTCTGAATCAACGGGACAACGTATCTTCAGGTCGAAACTGTCGAAAAACCAATCATAAATGACACCCTCCGCAATGCACTCCACGGTATTGAGGGGGAGAGGCATCATCCCGGCTCGAGAAGAATGCTAACAGTCCGAGGACGCCACGAGCACACGCGTCCACCCTGCAGGAGTATGGGTTGACAGTGACATGCATCCAACGGTACAAAATACAGACAGGAACCTGTCTTTTCGTTCCTGTGCATATGGTACTGAAATCAACTCCTGCATGCCCCACCCTGCGAGAGTGGCGGAACTGGCAGACGCGCGAGACTTAGGATCTCGTGGGTAACCGTGGGGGTTCAAGTCCCCCCTCTCGCACCAGGCCACAACCGGTAATCTGGTAACGGCTCGGCAGTACGCGCAAGGCATCTTACAAAGAACGAGGGTGTGCACCAGCTATGAAAATGGAAATGACTGAACTCGGACCAATGAAGCGGGCCCTCAAGATTGAGGTGCCTGCAGAGGAAGTGACGCAACGGATTACCCGTGCCTATATCGACCTCAACCGCCAGGTCAGCATCCCTGGATTTCGCCCCGGCAAGGTACCCGTGGCCCTGCTGGAGAAACGATACGCGAAAACCGTGGAAGAGGATGTGATCCGAGCCCTCGTGCCGGACTTCTATGAGAAAGCCGTCCGCCAAGCGGGCATTGTCCCGGTCCACGTTGAAATTCCGCCGCTGGACCGAGTCATGATTAAGAAGAATGAACCCTTTACGTTTACGGCAACCGTGGAGATCAGGCCGAATATTGAGTTGCGGGATTATAAAGCGCCAAGCCCCATCTCACTCAAGCCCGACACACGCACCGTCACCGACGAACAGCTTGACCGGGGCCTGGAGGTCTTGCGCGAACAGCAGTCCCGCTTGGAAGCCACGCCTCCAGGGCACACCATCGTGGACGGGGACTATATTGTCTTGGATCTACAAGGCACGCTCGACGGATCCCCGCTGGAAGGAACGAAGAAAGAAGGTCAACTCCACAAGGTCGGATCGCACGCGGCGGTCTTGGGCTTGGAAATTGACTCACATATCGGAGGGAAAAAAGAGGGCGACGTGCTCGAAATTTCCCAGCCATATCCAGCCGGCCATCCCGATCCTCGCGTGGCCGGCAAGACTGTCCTGTTTACGCTGACGATCAAATCCGTCAAGGAAAAGAAACTGCCGGCCCTGGATGATGAATTTGCCAAAGACTGTGGTCCCTACACCTCGCTCCAGGAAATTAGAGACAAACTGCGCGAAGGGATGGAGCAGGCGCTGAAGCGTGAGATCGAAGACAATTATAAAGATACGATCATCAAGCGGCTCATGGACACCCATCACTTCGACCTCCCGGAAACCCTGGTGGAGCGTGAGCTGGAGGCCATCATCCGCCAGCACGTGCAGCAACAACAGCAGCGGAAAGGTAGCACTCAGGAGCCACCTGCTACGGAGGATCTCGCAAAGCTTCGCGAAGAACATCGAGAAGAAGCAGCACGTCGTGTGAAGGTCAGTCTGGTCCTAGAGACGATCGCCGAGAAAGAGGGACTGACAGTCACGCAAGAAGATTTCAATTCTGAAATCATGCGGTTGGCATCGGAACTCAAAATGCCGGCTGCCGATCTCGTCAAGATGATCAAAACCGGAGGACAGGAATCCATCGATGATTTACGCACCAGAATTTTGGTGGATAAGGCCTTAGATTTCGTATACCGCAATTCAGTGATTCAGGGATAGCGCCGAATGGTGCAGACCTTGTCGTTCGTGAAAGGTGAAACGTAAAAGGTAAAAGGTTTCGAAGGGAGACCACTCTACAATCCAACGTTTCACGTTTTACGTCTTACATTTCACGTTTTTTGAGAGCGAAGCGAGAACGACGCTGGCGGTTTTTTCAGCACCCTGCCAAGAGGAAAGGAACGACGTGCATGCTTGTCCCCATTGTGATCGAAACGACTAACCGAGGCGAACGGGCGTATGACATTTATTCCCGCCTTCTGAAAGATCGGATCATCTTCCTCGGCGCGCCGATCGACGATATCTTTGCCAACCTGATTATTGCCCAGCTCCTATTCCTCGAAGCGGAAGACCCTGAAAAGGATATCAATCTGTACGTCAACTCTCCCGGGGGAAGCGTCACGGCAGGATTGGGGATTTATGACACCATGCAGTATGTGAAACCCCCAATCAATACCATCTGCCTGGGCCAAGCCGCCAGCATGGGCGCCTTCTTGCTCACCGCAGGAACCAAGGGAAAGCGATTTGCCTTACCAAATGCGAGGGTGATGATCCACCAACCCATGGGCGGATTTTCTGGGCAAGCCACAGAAATCGATATTCATGCCAGAGAGATCTTGAAAATCCGCGAGCGGCTCAATGAGATCATGGCTAAACATACCGGCCAGCCTCTGGAGAAGATATCCCAGGACACTGAGCGAGACTACTTCATGTCGGCAGAAGAAGCGAAGCGGTACGGTCTCATCGACGAAGTCATCACCAGGCCCCCGAAGCTGCTCAAGGCCGTCACTGGCGACGCAGGAAAAGACGCGGCGAAGGACAAGTAACAGAGGAGGACACATGGCGAAGCCGGATAAGATGGACCGACATCTCCGTTGCTCGTTCTGCGGAAAAAGCCGCGACGAGGTCCGTAAATTGATTGCCGGGCCCACCGTCTACATCTGTGACGAATGCGTCAATCTCTGCAACGATATCATTGCCGAAGATTGGGAAGAGGCAAAAGAGGAGATTTCATCGAAACTCAAAAAGCCGGTGGAAATCAAACACCACTTGGATCAATACGTTGTGGGGCAGGAGCGGGCGAAGAAAATTCTTTCAGTGGCCGTTCATAACCACTACAAGCGAATTTCATCCAAAGACAAAGACGTTGATGAGGTGCAACTCCAGAAGGGCAACATCCTCATGCTGGGGCCCACAGGCACGGGGAAAACGCTATTGGCCCAGACTCTGGCGAAATACTTGGACGTCCCCTTCACACTGGCCGATGCCACGACCCTCACGGAAGCAGGCTATGTCGGCGAAGACGTCGAAAACATCATCCTGAAGCTGTTGCAAGCAGCCGACTACGATGTGGAACGAGCCGAGCGTGGCATTGTCTACATTGATGAAATCGACAAGATCAGCCGCAAGAGCGATAGTCCATCCATCACGCGCGACGTCTCCGGCGAAGGGGTCCAACAGGCACTACTCAAGCTCATTGAGGGAACCGTCGCCAACGTACCGCCTCAAGGCGGGCGCAAGCACCCGCACCAAGAGTTCATTCAAGTCAATACGAGCAATATCCTGTTCATCTGCGGCGGGGCGTTCGTCGGGCTGGAGCACATTATCGAGCAACGCCTCAATCGAAAGGCGATGGGATTCGGAGCCGAAGTTCGCGGACGGGGCGATGTGCGGCTCGGCGAACTGTTCGCGAGAGTCCAGCCGGAAGATTTTCTCAAGTACGGATTGATACCGGAGTTCGTCGGTCGGCTGCCGGTCGTCGCCACCCTGGAAGAGCTGGATGAACGCGCCCTCATTCGAATCTTGACCGAGCCGAAAAATGCGCTCACGAAACAGTATGAAAAATTGCTCTCTTTTGAGAGAGTGAAGCTCAAGTTCACGGATGGCGCGCTCGTGGCAATCGCACGGAAAGCCTTTCACCAGAAAACAGGCGCTCGAGGACTGCGTGCCATCCTTGAAGACGTGATGCTAGATGTGATGTATGATGCTCCTTCTCAGAAGCAGATCAAGGAGGTCCTCATCACTGAGGATGCCATCCTCGGTAAACACGCTCCTATCCGAATCTTCGAACAAGATAAGGATGCGAAGACCGCCTAAGTCGTTATAAGTATAGATTTTTTTCACGAACAGAACGATTATTTCACATCCTCCGGGCCAGGGTTACCCTGGCCCGGACTTCTCTTCCCCCTTCCCTTCTCGAATGCTCTCTACTCCGTTTTCCTCTCTAGGTAGTCACGATAGTGATGACTCTGCCCTTTTCCTCGACAAGATGAAAAGCTGCGCTATACTTGCGGTACCGACTGAACCTGGAGGACCTGTGAAATTTCCCGTATCTTCAAGCCTTCGGCATAAAGGGAAAGCCTTCGATCTTGACGCAGCCCGTGAAGTGGTCACTCTTCTGGGGATCAACGGCGAACCCATCGGCAGCCTATCCTGGGACTTTATCATCGATCAAATTCTAGCCTATCGCAAACCTCAGGCAAGCCGAGAAACCAGGAATGATCCACGTGTGACGATCACGTTCGGTGTCAAATACATCGCCCCGGAAGGTCAACAGTTTGAAAGCCGCGCGAGCGGCATCGGCGGAGGAGGGCTTTTTATCGAAAGTCTGAGACCGCTACCAGTCGGCACCAAGCTTACACTTGAATTTTCTCTGCCAGAGCACCCATCCGAATGGTTGCCGGCAAAAGGACTCGTTGCCTGGGTCTGTCCTAAAGCAGACCAATACACGTTTAGCCCAGGCATGGGAGTACGCTTTACAGAAATTAACCCCGATATCCGCGATCGCGTGCTCGAACTGGTGAAATCCATCCAACCCGTCTGACAACCGACCTTGTGAGAATCCAACCACAAGAGACCCATCCTGTGTTCACCATAAGAACCTCACTATGAAGTTCCCTGTGATCATGACGGAAGGGCATCAGGGCAAGCTCCTTGAAATGGATGCCGACCAGGAAGGAATCACGCTTCATAGCGCTGCGGGAAAACTGCTGGGTATTCTGTCGTGGGGAGCAGTCATTGAACAGATACTTGCCAGTGACGAAGACGTGCGATTCACCCATGCGCGCTTTCACCCAAGAGCCCCCCTCTCGATGAAGATCCGCTACACGACCCCAGAGGGTAAACAATTCGACAGCCTCACCGGCGGCATCGGCGCAGGAGGATTGTTCATCGAAAGCAGCGCCCCGCTGGCTCCTGGCACCGAGCTGTCAGTAGAGTTTTCACTTCCCGACCACCCTAAGGAGCAATATACGGCAACAGCGAAGGTCGCCTGGACACGCACCAAGCCCGAACGACATCTCTTCTTCCCTGGAATGGGTGTCCAGTTTACGAATATCGATGAAAAAGCCCGCAAAGATTTGCTGGAGCTTGTCGAAGCATTGAGTCGTGCCCGAGCAATAGAGTAACCAGCATCACGCCTCTGTCGGTTCAGGGGTCGACCGGCTAAGCCTGATACGGACTACATTCCCCGTTTCGCCCAGCGGCGCACCCCACTGTCTGGATCCTTCTCGACCGCAGTGTTGAGCGAAACCCTTGCCTCAGGGTCACCAAGCAATCCGAGACGATAGGCTGCTTCTGCTCGCACCCCAGGTGATGGATCTTCGGCTAAACGCGCTCTGATCCAGGGGGACGCCGTGACTCCTCCCCATTCACCCAACGCGGCCACAATCCCCTGACGCACCTCCGCATCAGCGTCACGCCCTGCTGCGATCAGTGCCGGCACTGATCGGCTTGAGTCAATTTGTAGTAATGCCCGCACCACCGCTCGCCTAATCGTCGGATCCGAAGACCGCAGTAACCCCACAACAGGTTGCAGTAATCGAGGACCTGGTTCGACTTCTCCGATCGCGACGGCCGCGGCCTGTCGGACTGATTCGTCAGGATCCTCCAAGGCCAGCGCCAATAGAGCCACAACTCCGTCAGTCTCTGTGGGTTTCAAGCGCCCTACCGCCACCACCGATGCTTCACGAACCATTGCGGCTGGATCGTGCTTGAGAGGGAGAATGGAGTCCACAACTCGTGGATCACCAATCTTGCCCAGAGATTCTGCTGCCGTCCGCCGCATTTCTGGCGTCTCATCCCGGAGTAATTCCAACAAGAGCGAGACCGTGCGCTCTTTTGAGGAAAGTGCAGAATCTTGAACACAACCGGCGAGACAGAGCACCGACAGGAGGATTGCGCATACGATGGTGCGAGAAGGAGTGCGACAGAGCCAGAGGCCAACTTTCGGCAAGCTGATACAGACCATGCCCCGGCTCACGTGTGCTTAGGAGGCTCTTCGTGTAAGACAGGCAGTTCTTTGGCTGATTCGATGGATTGCTGGAACTCCTTCTGAGCAGAATCCATCTCGGCTTGGATGGTCCGGATCTCGGGATCGACTGAATTGCGGACATCGGCAACGGCCTGCTTGAACGTCCGCAAGGCATCCCCCAGCCCCTCCCCCAAGCTCTGCATATCCCCCGGGGAAATATCGGCAGACTGCGCAGCCCTCGCCTTCATCGATGCCTGCTGCGCTTGCACACGGGCCACAGCATCTTTGTTGACAATGGCCGACGGCCGTTTCGCCACCGGTTTGGTTTGGGCGCTGGCCGGAAGAGGCGGGTACTGTGCCTTCAGGACGGGCGTGGGAGCAGCCGCTCGCTCTTCCATCGTTGGAGGCTGTTGACCCTGCCCCGCCGATTGGGTTGGCGCTGACCGGGCTATGCTGGAGGTCAACGGCCGAACTGGCTGGGGTGCAGCCGCCATATTGTGCATCAAAGCCGCGGTGGTCCCAGGAGTTAGTTCCGGCCCAGGGGTATAGGGTGCGGTGGGCTTCGGCGTGGCAGAGACCTGTCCCTGCGTCATCACCGGCGCCGGTGCAGCTTGTTGCGTCGATTGAGCCTGTATGGGTGCCGGTTGATTTGCTTCGGGCGATTCCGCATCTGCTGAAGGGATATCATTGACTTCTTTCTTGAACCCTCTGAGCGCTTTTCCGACCCCTTCACCGATTTGTGGAAGCTTCCCTGCTCCAAAAATGATCAGAACGATGACAAGGATAATGATCAGTTCCGAGATCCCCATGGTACCAAACATGGCGCAATTCCTTTTACGCTAGTCCCAGCCAATCGATGTCGATCTAGCTTTTAATATTTGAAACTCTATAGGCCACTAAGAGGTACTGTCAAGGAAGGGACAGAGTACTCTAAACAGGATGCTCAGAAAGGCCATCCTTGTCGTTCGTGAAAAGTGAAACGTAAAAGGTGAAAGGTTTCGGAGGAAGAACCTTCGGCAATCCTACGTTTGACCTTTCACTGTTCACGTCTCACGCGTACCGATCTTCATATGCTGGCGGGCTTTTTCAGCATCCTGCTAAAAAAGCGGTACGATCTCGTTCTGTAACGGCAACCCAAATACCAACGCTTCACGCTCAGCGAGGTACACGTCCAGTTCACTCCTGATTCCAAACTCGCCGGGCAGATACACTCCTGGTTCGATAGAAAAGCAGGTCCTTGGCATCAGACGTCGAGTATCCTGTGTCTCCAAGCCATCGATGTTGGCGCCGTTGCCATGCACTTCTTCGCCGATTGAATGCCCTGTGCGATGGACGAACTGATCTCCATAACCGCTCTGCTGAATGACCTGTCGGCAGGCATCGTCAACTTCCCACCCGAAGGGGCGATGGCCTGCTGCTGTTTCTGACCGGACGAAGTCCAGTGCCGCATCCCGACCCCGCCGGACCACGTCGAAGACCTCACGATGTTTCACCGGCACCGTCCGGCCAACATAGCCGGTCCAGGTAATATCGGCATAGACTGAACCGGGCTCAGCTTGTTTTGCCCACAGATCGATCAAGAGCAAGGCATCGCGGGTGACGTCGGCTGCCCCTCTCTCCGTTGGACCATAATGGGGATCGGCGCTGTGGGCATCGACGGCAGCAATCGGTGCACTCGACGTGACCATCCCTGCCTCCTGTATACGAGCCAGAATAAACTGCTGCACCCCATATTCCGTCAGCGTTCGTCCCTGTGCAATCACCGCTTGCACATGACTGAATGTCTCATCAACGATGCGCCGCAACGCCACGGCGGCATACTGGTGCGATTCGAGTTGGCGGTCTGTCCAGCGCGCTTCAAACGTCTGAATCAGATCCGCTGAACTCACCACTTCAACATGGTAACTTCTGATCAACTCGATCGTACCGGCATCTACACGCGACACATAGGGCACGGCATTCAGGGGAGAATACTGCATCGCGACACGGGGACCACCGGTCAGCAGACGCGCAAGGAGCGTCCGTTGCTGTTCCCACGACACATAACAATCGGCCTGTCCCGGTAACGTATCCAACACATGCGGTTCGATGCGATGCAGCACCTTGACAGGAACCCCGTGCGCTGGAATCCAGTAGTACCATCGACGCGTCACATGGATAGTAGGGTCGAGTTGGAGGACGCGATAGGCAAGGGGATCGCTGCCGCGAAAATCATAAAAGAGCCAGCCGTCGATCTCAGCCTCACGCAGAGCCTGCTGAATCTCGCTGACACGCACATGTAGATCTATGGGCATAGTGGAGGCATCTTATCGTCGCACCGCCAAGCCGTCAATAAGACGGCCATTGAGACAGGCGATCATGGTAGACTAGCAGCCATGGCCGTTGAGCATGCACCAGAACTTTCCCAGTTTCGTGTGACTCTGTTTGTCGGACCGCAGCCAGTGGAGGAGAGGCCTTTCACCTACTCATGCGTCTTTAACGTCAAGAAACGGAGTTGGAAGGGTGGCGTTCAGGTTGCTGTCGTTCTCACCCAACGTGACATCGATCACCTCAGCACCGATATCGATTTTCCCCGTTGGTTGACGCTGACCCTCGTGGATCTCGCAGAGGAAGATCGTCTCTCGTATCAGGAGCGAGCCCATGAGCTGTTTATTGAGGCCGTGTGTTGGTGCAAGCTGGACCTCGCGTTGCAAGCCGGCATCACTCAAAAGAACCAATGCCTCTCAGATGACACAGAGATCGCAGATGTCAGAAACGCCGTCATCAATCGGAGGAGCTTCATCACATCGTACGTGGCATCAGAACTGGACCTCGTCCTGAGAGACGTGACGGCCCTATAAGATACCCGCGTGAACGCGGCAGGGGTTTGCATTCAGAGACGAATTTGTTATAACCGCACTATGACTGAATCATGAGTGAATATCTGAGACTGACCATTACCGCTCAGCTCGCTCTGCCGAAAAAGGAGGAAGATTCGTGAACATCTATTCGTCTCCATCCAATCGCTCTTGTACGGTTTCCAGATTCAAACTGGTGACGGTCTTCGTGCTCCTGGCTCTGTGCATCGTCACCATGGCGCCATCGGCATGGAGTCAGGAAAGCGCACCTCCCCCTTCGACGGGGAACACCGAAGGTGGAACCGCGTCAAGCGCGGGAATGCAGGCCGCTGCCGCCGTCTCCACGATCCTCTATTTTCCCTTTAAGGCCGCATTTGCGATAGGGGGAGGAATCGTCGGCGGATTAGCCTATGCCTTTTCAGGAGGAAACGAACAGGCGGCAAAGAGTATTTGGGATACCAGTCTCCGCGGCACCTACTTCATTTCTCCCGATCACCTCCAAGGCAATCGGCCCATCCGATTCCTGGGGGTCGCAGATTCTGACGATGCGCCAGCCTCTGCCCCGGAACCCATCCGCTAGTCGATGAAACCGATTATCGGGGTCACGCCAGACTTCAACGCCGGTGATCGGAAAGAATGGGGTGGGCGCGAGCCCACCTATTTTTTGCGCGCGCGCTATATTCGGGCCATTGAAGAACTCGGCGGTGTCCCGCTGGTCCTTCCACTCCTAGCAGATCGTGCCACGAGACGGCGTCTTCTACAGCAGATCGATGGACTCCTCCTTACCGGAAGCGGGCCTGACCTTCCACCGTCATCGTACGGTGAACGTCAGCGCTATCCGTTCAAAACCGTGAGCGAACGCCGGGCGAATTTCGAACTGGACATGGTCCACCTAGCACGACGGGCTGATCTTCCCCTGCTCGGCATCTGCGGAGGCATGCAGACTATGAATGTCGCCTGCGGCGGCAGTCTGTTTCAAGATATTGCATCCCAAGTTTCGACATCCCTCACACATCGGCAACACACACGAGCAACGAATCTGAGCCACACCGTCGCAGTCGAGCCAGGCAGCCTGCTTCGTCGCATTGTACGGTCGGTCTCGATGCGAGTGAATAGCTCCCACCATCAATCGGTCAAAGCCGTCGCGCCATCATTGGTTGCCAGCGCTCTGGCCCCCGATGGTATCGTGGAGGCGATCGAGTCTCCGACCCACCGCTTCTGTCTTGGCATCCAGTGGCATCCGGAATTTCTCTTCGACCGACACCCTCTCCACCGGCGATTGTTCGAGGCGTTTCTTCGCGCCTCCCGCTCGACCGGCCGTAGCGCGTGACGGTGAGTGCGAGATACAACCAATGCGTGACGAGCGAACACGGCCTGCTATGCTTGAACTCGTATCGAATAGAAGTTTGTCGGTCCTACGGCGCCCTTCGCCATCTTCTCGGCCTAAGGAACTACGGTGATCAGCCGACTTTTCAGAACCAAATCTATTGAACAGATCCTCGCGGACGCAGACCAGCCCGAACATCGGTTGAAGAAGACCCTCACAGCCTGGGATCTGACGGCTCTCGGCATCGGGGCGATCATCGGCACTGGGATCTTTGTCCTAATCGGCACTGCCATCGTCGGCGATGCCCACCGACCAGGAGCAGGTCCTGGAATCGTGCTATCCTTCGTACTCTCCGGCCTCACGTGCGCGTTCGCAGCCCTCTGCTATGCAGAGTTCTCCACCATGATTCCCGCGGCGGGTTCTGCCTATACCTACTCGTATGCCACGTTGGGAGAATTCCTGGCCTGGATCACCGGGTGGAACCTCATTCTCGAGTACGGCGTGGCCTGTGTTGCGGTCGCCATCGGCTGGTCCGGCTATTTCAATAATCTGCTCAGGCTGGCCGGAATCGAACTACCGCACTGGGCGACCCATCCACCCGGAGGACCTGACGGGGGTGTGGCAAACTTCCCCGCAGCCATTATCGTGCTACTCGTCACCGTCATCCTCGTTGTTGGGATTAAAGAAAGCGCCCGCGCAACCGGTATTATCGTGTGCTTGAAGCTCGCGGTCATCGTGTTCTTCATCGCCGTGGGCACGCCGGCCGTGAATAGCGACAACTGGACGCCCTTCCTGCCGCAGGGATTCGCCGGCGTCGGCGCGGCAGCGGCGATCGTGTTCTTCGCCTATATCGGATTTGACGCCATCTCGACGACCGCCGAAGAAGCCAAAAACCCTCAGCGGGATCTGCCGATCGCAATCATCGCCTCACTCAGCATCTGTACCGTGCTCTACATTGCTGTGGCCGCGATCTTGACCGGTTTAGTCCCCGTTACACAGATCGATATCCATGCACCGGTGGCCGATGCACTGAGCAAGGTGGGCTTCAAGTGGGGAGCGGCGATTGTGGCGATCGGAGCCGTAGCTGGCATTACCAGCGTGCTTGTCGTAATGATGCTGGGTCAAATCCGTGTATTCTTTGCCATGTCACGCGATCACCTCTTAAGTCCGTGGCTCTCAACCGTGCACCCGCGTTATGGCACACCTCACTATGCCACCATTCTCACCGGTGTCGCTGTGGCCACGCTCGCTGCGCTGATCCCTATCGGCGATGCGGCGGACATGACGAACATCGGTACGCTCTTTGCTTTTGTCCTAGTCTGTATCGGTGTCGTTGTCCTCCGCTACACAAAACCTAACCAGCTCCGCCCATTCCGACTCCCATTCATGCCGCTCGTCCCCATTCTTGGCATGCTGGCCTGCCTCGGCCTCATGAGCTTCCTCCCATGGTTAACCTGGATTCGATTTGGCGTCTGGACTGCCATTGGCATTGCGGTCTATGTGGGATATGGCTTGAAGCATAGCAGGCTAGCCGGCCCTTCCTCCTGACGACCGCCTTCCATAATGTTCCTCTAGCAGGTTGCGGAAAACTATGTTGGCACGCGAGAACTTTGATGGTTCGCACAGATGGCATAATGGAAAAATGCTAGGCAGGATGCTCAAAAAGGCCGTCCAGCAAGGCCGCAGCGAACGAAGGGGCGAGGCGTACGCTTCGGTACGTTGAGCCTCTGAGTGATGCGAGAACGAAGCTGGCGGACTTTTTCAGCACCCTGCTAGTCCGTTAGCTCGATTTGTCTGCAGGCTGAGCCGTTAAGGCTGGAGCAGGCGCCGGTGTGGTGTCAGGAGAAACCACCGGAGAGGCGGCAGGCACGATAGGCTGACCAGTAGGTGCTGATGCCGCAGCCGGCACGGTGGGCTTAGGAAGCGGCCGGCGGCTTGGGAGGAGCAGGCCGCTCAGGCTTGATGCCTCCTTCCCACGAGGGACCGGAATACATATCTGCCGAGAGACCCTTCGTTTTCCACTTGTCTTCGAAGTCTGCAGCGGCCTTATTCGGCGTCTCACCACTCCCTACAACGTCATTCCACGGATAGGCTTTCGGGCCGATCTGGCACCCAATCTCCGTCCTCTTTAAATACAAGGAGATCGGATTCCCACGGTATGGTCCAAGGTAAATATGTAGGGAGCCAACAAATTCGAGCAAATGTGCCATCCCCGTCTCCAAGAGGGAGGCATGATGCCATAAGAGGCGAGAAGAGGGCAAGGAGGGCGCGGGGATGGAGACGACTGATCTTCCGTGCTCGCGCAACGCGCGGTCGCGGACTCCCCTCGTTGGACGCGCGCAGTGGAAGATCAATCAGCCCCCATCCCTAGAGAGAGAACGAGCAGGCCTGGAGGAAGCATATATCTTCCTGGACCCACACAGTCAGAAACTAGCCTCTTCGCCCACCACGACATCACCGATAGCCCGCTGCTCGTTAGATTGACAGGCTTTTGAACCGTCCCGTAGACTGCTTCCCATGCCATCACGGTTGATCACCCCCTCTCGCTCAAGCAGCAAGAAGACCACCATCGGTTTCGTCAACCTGGGTTGTTCAAAAAACCAGGTTGATTCCGAGGTGATGCTAGGCACCCTGGTAGCGGACGGGTTTGCCTTAACTGATAACCCAAAGAAAGCAGAAGTCGTCATCATTAATACGTGTGGATTTATCGAAGAAGCGAAGCAGGAATCCATCGATACGATCATTGCGCACGGCAGACTGAAAAAGACAGGATCATGCCGGGTGTTGATCGCCGCCGGCTGTCTGGCACAACGATATCAAGGGGACCTCCTCAAACAATTGCCGGAACTCGACGGCGTGGTGGGGACCGGGGAGTTCGGGAAGATTGCGGAGATTTGCCGGGACCTGTTGGCGCCAAAGAAGCGGCAACAACGGCTCTGGATCAGCGAGCCCCCCTATCTGTACGAGGCAGACGCCCCGCGCCTCCGTCTCGGAAAGGCCCATAGCGCCTATGTAAAAATCGCCGAAGGATGCAACCGCAATTGCGCGTTCTGCGCGATCCCCTTGATGCGGGGCAAACAGCGAAGCCGCCCTGTGGAATCGATCGTTGCCGAAGCCACGCGCCTCGCCGCTGAAGGCGTGAAAGAGATCAACCTCATTTCCCAAGACACGGTGAATTATGGCGTCGATCTTGGTCTGCGCCACGGCCTCGTCACGCTGCTCCGTGAGCTAGTCACGGTAAAAGATCTACGCTGGATCAGACCATTCTATCTCTATCCGCAACAGGTATCGGACGCGCTGTTGGATCTCTATGCCGGCGAAGAAAAAATTACCAAGTATATCGACATGCCACTGCAACACATCAACGATCGGATGCTCAAAAAGATGCACCGGCTGGGCGATCGCGCCGCCATCACCGCCCTCGTCGACCGGATCAAAACCCGCATTCCCGGCGTCACCTTTCGCACGGCCTTCATCGTGGGGTTCCCAGGCGAGACGGAGCAGGCATTCGACGAGCTGAGAGGCTACGTGGCAGAGGCTCAGTTCGATCGGGTGGCGGTGTTCTTGTATTCTGACGAGGAAGACACCCCGGCCGTCGGGTTTGACGACAAGGTTGAGCGATCGGTTATGGACGAACGACGGAATGAACTCCTGGCTGTACAGGAAGACATTGCAGCGGCACGGGGCAAGGACCGTATCGGCTCCGTGATGGAAGTCTTGGTTGAAGGCGTCTCCGAAGAGACAGATCTCCTGCTTGAAGGACGCCATGAAGGCCTGGCCCCTGAAATCGACGGCGTGGTGTATATCAATGATGGATCAGCCACAGCAGGGGAACTCGTCAAGGTCGAGATTACCGATGCGGCATTGTACGATCTCGTGGGCCACATCGTGTCCTAGCCGGATGCTGAAAAAGTCCGCCAGCATCGTTCTCGCATCGTTCAGACCCTCAACGTACCCCAGAGGGTACGCCTCGGGCCTTCTCTCGCTGCGGCCTTGCTGGACGGTCTTTTTGAGCATCCGGCTGGCTTTTTAGTTTCCTGCATACCTCAACACTGTTTCAACAACTTGTTAACGCCATTTCCCTCTCCTGCTACACTTGTACTGACCGCTCTCATCCGAAAGATAGGCCCACGATGACTCACCCAAAGGAATCTGTCGTCCTTCTGATCCATTGCAAGGATCGCAGAGGTATTGTGGCACGGGTCTCAGGGTTCATTCACGACTTCGGTGGGAACATTCTCGATTCAGACCATCATACCGATGAAGAGACGAACGAGTTTCTCATGCGTATGGAGTTTGCTGCAGAGGGTTTGCAGATTCCGCCCGATGAGATCGACGCCGCTTTCGCCCCGGTCGCGAAAACCTTCGAGATGCGCTATGAGGTTCGTCCTTCAAGTCGCCGAACGAGAGTTGCAATGTTGGTTTCTAAACAGGATCACTGTCTGGCAGATCTGCTCCAACGGCACAAGCGAGACGAGTTGCACATCGACATCCCCGTGATTATTTCCAATCACGATACTTGCCTCGGATGGGCCGAGCTGTTCAAAGTTCCCTTCTCCGTCTACCCCGTGACCAAGGAGACCAAGCCACAGCAGGAGCAACAAGTCCTTTCTCTACTGAAAGACCTCCGTATCGAGCTCGTAGTCATGGCCCGCTACATGCAAATCCTCAGCGGCACCTTCCTCTCGCAGGTCGGCTGTCCAGTCATCAATATCCATCACTCTTTCTTGCCGGCTTTCATCGGCGCCAATCCCTATCGGCAGGCCTACGACCGGGGCGTGAAGATCATCGGAGCGACCGCACACTACGCCACAGAAGATCTGGACGAAGGCCCCATCATCGAGCAGGACGTCATGCGTGTGGGCCACCGGGATACCGTCGATGATCTGGTGAGGAAGGGGCGGGATCTGGAGGAGATTGTGCTGGCCCGCGCCGTGCGCCGCCATGTTGAACGACGGGTGTTGGTGTATGGCAGAAAAACCGTGGTGTTCGATTAACCGGATGCCCCAAAAGTCCGCCAGCGGCGTTCTCGCATCGTTCAGACCCTCAACGTACCGCAAGGGTACGATTCGGGCCTTCACTCGCTACGGCCTTGCTGACGAATTTTTTGAGCATCCGGCGGGATCTACACCTATTGTCCAGACGCGCAGGCCAGCGAGATTTCGGCTTTCCCACAGAGCTTTTCCGTCGCTTGCGCGGAGAGACAGGGCGATTTCACGGCTATCTTCCCAGATACCAGGCACTCAGTCCGTTATCATTTTTTTCAAGCACATCGATCATCATGACGGCTGGATTGAAGCCGGGCTGCTCTCAGCGTGGCTGACAAAGAACCAGAACACCCCAGCGTAGGTCCTGCCTCGAGCTGCACAGGCTGCGCACCGAGACGGAGACGCCAGCCGCATGCTATACGCAAACACAACCAGGCCGTGTAGGCTCTGCTGCGCGGTGGCGAGCCTTGAACCCTTACGGCAGCGAATAGGTCAAGTTCGGCCAATGTGCACTTCCGTAGATCTCGCCCTCTTTCTGCCCTTCAATAAAGATACTGGCGACGAACGGCGTCGTCCCTGTTATGCTCTTAAATCCGCCCTTTCCCCAGACCCACGTCATCTCGCCCTTGCATTCGCCCGTCTTTCCAGCACATCGGATTTCTCCGTACGCGAGGTCCTTGCCTTGATGAGCCCTCCAGATGCAGAGGATCGTCTTCTGTCCCCGACATTCTTACTATCACTGACTTAGGTTTCCTGCATACACATGGCTCATCTCCCTGTTCGAATATTAAGTTGGGCACTACAGCGACATTAGGGAGCGTCCGGCTCCATGCCTTTCTTAGGCAGGGGATGCTGCAACTGTGGCGTTCCATGCTGGATAGACTCCGAGTACACAATAACCTTGAAGGGGCTTAGCTCTTGATATTTCTCTTTCTGCTTCAAGAAAGCAATCTTCCTAAGCTCCTGCAACTTGGCACTGGACGGATATTGAGTCAGTGCCCATGTCGTTGTGCGTGCCGCGAGCGCGTGGTCGCCGCTCTCCAGCATGTTTTCAATAGCACTAACCAGCTGTTGTTCTGAACGCTCTAAGTAATGCGTCAATAACAAACCGAACTCTTCCTGACTCAGATGGTCCATGCCTTGAAGGTCGGGCTGCCAGTAGCCGATGTTCTGATCGTATATTCGGTTGATGACATTCTCTCGCATGACGAGAAAGGGGAAGTGCACCTCGGGATTCTGACGGATGAATGGCGGCATCAGATTTTGATGATGGATCGCCGCTCGGCTCATGCCATTCCGGGTAGCCTTCAGAGTTTCTTGGTAAAGCCATTCGAGATGGATTTTGAGCTTAGCGAGCATGCCCCCAGTACTCCAGATCCGCGTGAGCGGCTCATGCCCGTGGAGCAGGTGCTTAGCGTTTAAGGAGACAACGACATCAATGGCGGCTAAGAGTCCCGGGACGTCGCCCTCTTCAACGAAGGGAGCGCCGAGATACGGCATGATGAAATCACCGACGAACAGCGTGTCGTGCTCAGGCACATGAATAAAGAGTCCATCGATCGTTTCTCCACCGGGAACTGGAATGAGCGCAAAGCGAGTCCCGCCTACGGTGATTTCGGTACGCTTGCCGACGGTGATATCGGGCTTGAAATCAGTAATGAAATCATCTTTAAAATCGCTGCCAAAAAAGTAGCGAAATCCTCGCGTGCCTGGGCCTACGATCTCCAACTCCTGACGATAGTTGTCCCTGGCGTAGAACTTTACATGCCCCAAACCGTGGAAATAACGGTGCCCGCCAATATGGTCCCAGTGGCTATGAGTCACCAATACCGTCGTCAATGGGGGGAGGTCAGGGACGCGATGTCGCAGGAACTCGTAAGCGGCCTGGGCCGCGTCGGGCCGGGTGCCAGCGTCGATAGATATCAGCTCCTTGCCGTCCTTTGACACGATGAAGTAATACTCGGTGAACTCAAAACCCGACAGATTAAAGATCTTGCCGGGAACGATTTCTCTTAATCGCTTGGGATGGAACGTAAAGCCCTTGGTGGCATTGACCGCATACGGCGTAGTCAGTGTGAGTGGTTTGTTGAAGCCGTCATGGCCGCTCAGTTGCAAATAGGCTTGCGCCTGTTGTGAATCTTTGGCCCGATCGTATAGCGCGGCCAGGTGATAGTACGGCTCGCGCAGCCAACCGACATGAGGTGCCTTCGCGATGTTGTCCACACACCATGTGAGATCGGTCAAGGCGGCCTCGGCCTTGTCGAATCGCTCGGGGAGCTGCGCATAGACAACGCCGATCATCCATCGTACGAGAAAGTATTCGTTCTTGGTGAGAGTCCGCGCCTGCTCGAGAATCTCGATCGTCTTATTCACCCAAGCGATTCGACTCAATAGGGGCACCTGATTGGCATAGGAGGCGCGCAGGACGCCCAAGGCGCTCAAATATAGCCCTGTTTGCTCGGGAGAAAGCTGTCCTCCGTGCTTTTGCAGGAAGGATTCGTAGAACGCGATGCCGGCGTGCAGCTGATTGGCATTCATGAACTGCTGCATCAAGAAGGCGACGAGCTGAGGCTCAGTAACAGGACCAGCCTGATGCAGCGATTTCAGATACTCCAATTCGGCGTTGTACGTTTGAGATGGAGAAGGGGAAGTTGTTGCACAGCCGCTTCCGAGCAGGATAGCCGCAATCAGAGAAATGGTAGTGATCGTGAGAGAGCATCTATTTGGTCTTAGCATGGTGCTTCCTCCTGAATGGGGTTGAAAGGGTAAGCCTCATCGGCCAGGGTCCTGTAAAAAAGGGTGTTCCTCCTCTTTCTCTCCTTACAAAGATCACAGAACAGGCCAAGACCCGTCCGTTCACCTTTCTATATTCTGCGAAAGACGAACAGCAGAACCAGGCTGTTGCTCTCCGAAGCGTTCTGCTGAATCGGCCAGTTTCGTTCTAAGTGTAATATGGTGAGATGAAGATCTCAACGTTATCCAGCTGACAGAGCGGAGAGAGATTCTTTTACCGTCGGGTGTTTCCCAGCTTCCGACTCGCGGCGGCGTATCGCATGGAATTCGGTCAGGATGGAGTTTGCTTTCGCAAGCGCCTCGACGCGTTCTGTGAACGCGACGAGCTTTTCCGCCGGAATGGCGTACAGAGCTACATCCGGGGTCAACACATCGAGATAAGCCCGAGCGCCGCAGCAACCCAGACTCAATGCGGTCTGCCCCGTGTTGATGGCTTGTGGGATCACCGCGCAGGCAGGACGGCCCAGTGCTGGGGGCAAACCCTGTTCCAATTGCTGCGACGCTTCCGAAAGAATAAGTGCCTGGTCTGACTTGACGAACAACAGGACGACATCCGGTGCCACCGGTATCGATTCGAGTGGACCATACAATACTACTTTTGCCTCACGCTTCAATACTGGGATGAACGGCATGTCCTCGGGTCGAACGTAGGTCAGATCGCCGAGTACTTTTAACGTGTCTTGGAGATCGGTCTGAACTCCCGCCGAGCGTTCTAGATTGTGGGTGTAGACGCCAATGGAACACATCTCGTGGTCACGCGCCACGGTCGCAAACACATGGCTGGTTGCTTCCTGCCAAAGTCTGCAGCCTGCCGGAACTTGGCCATCAAACGTGCTGACGCCAGCCGGCACAGAGTCGACAAACGCCATTGCAACCGGAGGCACGGTGAGCTGCAGTGCAGTGGTGAGCGTTCTTGCCAGATCGACGGGTGGAATTGCGTTCATCGTATCTCCTTCATGGATCACATTGAGTGAGCCGGGGAGCCGGCATACTGAGGCGATGCGAACAGCACACTTTCACGTATCGTATACTTCTCAAGACTAGCAGCAGCTGCAGCCACCTTGAGAAGAGAGGTGTAGGCTCGCGCTTGCCAACGCATTCGCTGCCGTCGTCGTGCTGACAGAGGATGATTGGGCTTTTGCAGTGCCCGGTGCGGCAACACGAACTGTCCCTCTCCAACCCGTTTCAATGCGGAACCGATGTACCTCGACATTGGTGCGGATTTCGATGGCGTCAGTACCGCTCACCGACCATCCACGGAATTCGGTATCGTCCATCGTGACTCGGACTGCAGCGGGATTCGGAAGTCCGCTCACCCGAAAGGTCGTTGCCACTCCACGTTTGGAACTCGTCGCACAATAGGTCTCCACCCACAACGTGCCACTAGTCGGATCGTTCCAACATTGCGAAATACCAAGTGTCGGGTAGTCCACGCCTGAAACAGTTGGTTCCGAGAATTTAGCAAGGTTCGGTTGATTGAAGACACGCGACCACGCGCCGGGCTCACCCAGCTCGCTCAGCACCATCAGGCTGGAGAGTTGTCCACGGGGCCAGCTCTCGCCGAATTTAAAAAACCACCCGAAGTGATTGCCATCTGGGCCAAAGAATTTCGGTTCAAAGGAGGCTTCTGCTACCTGACGAAGACGTGTCTCCGTCACGGTGTCCCCCAGCTCGCGTGCCGTAAAAATGGCCAGCGCGAGCCAGCGTGGATCGGGATGGAGCTGAAGCAAGGGCTTCTTCGGATCATTCCAACCAAGTTTTCGCACTGCCATGTCGTACAGCTGTGTGCCGAATGCACGGTTCTGCGGCAGGACATAGAGCGTAATGGCAATGGCGGCATAGGCGCTCACGTCGTCACGAAACGTACAGATTGACCGCACGAGCGGATCGTAGTAGAACGCGAACCAGTCGAGATTCCCCTTCTGGTCGAGACCCATGTAATGCTTCCAGGCGTACTCGACCCAGCGCTGATAGACCCAGCTGGTGCGTGTGCCGTGCAGCCCATCATAGAGCTGCAGGCTAAGGCCAGCGCAGCTCACACAGAACGGCCATATTTTGGTGTTCTCGCAGTGGGGCCCCTGAGGGCGCTCAGCCCACTGGTCATGCATGAAGCTGACGAGCCGATGGTGATCCCAGTCGAATAACCGCTCCTGGCAGCCCACGACCTTGAACGGCTGCTCCCATTTATCGTTCCCAGAGACGTAGCGGTAGAAACACAGGAGCAGATTGAAGAAGGCGCGAAAAAAATTATTCCCATCCGATCCGATCGGATCGGGTTGTAGGCCCCAGGGTTTCACACCATTCCCCGTCCAGCCTGGCGCGTCGTAGCGCCCGCGCAGATGCTCAGGGAGGTACACCAGCCATTCCGGCGGATAACGGTGTTGATCGGGGTCATGGCCGATCATGGTAATCCAATCGATGGCTGCCCAGAATGTGGTATGGCGGGCCACAAGTTCGTCAGCGATCCGTGTATAGGCTTCGCGCCATGCCGGCGTCATGTCGCACATGACCGGGAGGACGTATCCGGTTTCGTATAAATCGAAGCGCGCCAAACTACACATGGGTGGGGTGCTGTACCGATCCCACCAGGGATGCGGTTCGCCGTTGATGCTCCAATCATCCGGGGTCGTGGCCTTATCCCAAATGAATCGCAACCAGCCCCGCGCGCGCTCATCAAGACGGGGAAACGAGTTCGATTGCATGGCTAGCCCTCCTTGGGGTAGATCGAGATCGTGCACTCACCACAGCGGAACTGATTCACCGGCCGAACCACGAGGCATCACCATCTTGGCACGCTGTTGGTGGGCCAACGTCCAGGTGGGGTCTAGTTCAGCCATCGGCGGCTCGCGCAGAATGCGTCCAGCAACCTTGCTGTCTAGATTCGGTGCAATGTACGCGTCCGGCGGCACGTCACGCAGCGGTCCCATTCTGCCGATCGGCAACACGAATCGCGTGAGACCATAAAACCAGAGTAACAACACCGCATTGCCTTGATACTCCGCGGTCCCATCGAGAAGCGCACGAACAAACTTGCCGACTGCATGAGGCGAGAGCAGGGTGAGCGTGCCCTGATGGGCATTGTCAAAGCACAGGCTTAAGGTAGGAGTCGGTGCTGGACCAGGTCGAGAGGTGACAGTGCGTGGCGTGAAGACGTAATGGTGAAAGGCACCGTCTGCACTCCCGATTTGGATCGTCAGCTCACGTGTGACTTGCCGGCGGAATGCGTCGCTCAGCCGGCACGCCACTTCCATGCCTGTGCCCAAGATCGCGAGAAGTAGTCTGAAGAGACTCCGCACTATCCAGCCGCTGGGATTGGACGAAATCATTTTGTCCCCTCCTGATGGTTACCGAGGCGAGGCTGTTGGTCGATAGGTACCAATGCGAGTATGTGTAGACATGAGTTGTTGCGAGATCGCGCCACGATCACGTTGCATTCAACCTCCTGTACATAACGAGCATATGCCCGTATATATGTGCACATGCCCTCATTATACACACGAGCCCAATCGAGGTCAATACTCGGAAAAGCATAGAAACCAGTGTATACTGACTTTGCGGTCGCGTTGAGTTGTCCTAATGTTGGAAGAAAGGGTGATATGGGGAACCGAGTCGCGCAACAATCTCCGTGCTACTGCTCCATCTTGAGAAAGGCCGTCCGCCGTGTCTCGACACTTTACGATGCGCATCTTCGACCTAGCGGACTGAAGTCGACTCAGCTCGCGTTGCTAGCAGAACTCCGCCGACACCGATCGGAACCTCCGACCGTGAATGAATTGGCGGACTATTTGGTGATGGATCGCTCAACTCTCGGGCATAATTTGAGACCGCTTCTGCGAAGAGGCTTGGTAGCGTTAGAGCCGGATGAGACAGATGGAAGAACTCGGCGAGTCATCCTGACCGTAAAGGGGGCAGCCAAGTGTACTGATGCCGAGAAGCTGTGGCGGAAAGCCCAGCAGGAGTATGAATCCATAATGGGAAAGACTGCCGCGGTAGCCTTGCGCAATGCCCTGCAGAAACTCGCCACGTCCGAGGCGCTTTAGGGGAAATAGACGATTCGGTGGCCACCTTTGTTAGATACGTTTTATCGAGGTCCCTCGTAACCGCCCGTTGTGGTTAACAACATAGGAGGATCAGAACAACAGAGGAGGCGGCCCTCCTGCTGCTCTCCCAATCGGGAGAGCATAAAAATCCGAGAGAGGCTGCGCCAAGCACCTTGATAGAACTCTACCTGTGGACAAACACTCGTCTCCCCACAGAAGAGCCAGCTGTAGGATCTCTTAGCCCTTCTGCAACACAACAAAGACCTTCTAGTAATCCATCGCTTCGTTCTTGCATTTCGCACCTCTTGGCACAGAGTAGCAGGTGGAGCTCGTCATGCTGGACGGCTGCGCTCACACCCTTCGAATCCAGAAATTCGACCACAACCGATCGGTTGTTGCACATCCGGTTCATGCTCCCTGTCTGGCCCGTCACGGATGAGCGAGAGGTTGTTCTCTCCATTTACTCAAGAAAAATAAGGGTCAAGTTGGACTTCCCAGGCTTTAACGGACACCTTTGGGGTGGTCGTTGAAACTTGGGAGGGTCTATGGGGAATCAGCGCAGATCGCAGAATGTCCGACTGAAGTACATCTTCATCAAAGCCCATCGGCAAGAGTGTGATACGGCCGTCATGTGCCGGCTCCTCGACGTGTCGCGCAGCGGGTTCTATGCCTGGGTGCGCAAACCCCTCTCTGACCGAGCGGTGGAGGATCAGCGATTGCTCGGCCTCATCCGCGCGGCGTATGCGGCGAGCCATGGCGTCTACGGTGCCCCGCGTATCTTTCTTGATTTGCGCGAAGCAGGTGAGACCTGTAGTACGCATCGTGTTGCCCGAATTATGCGGGCCAATAACCTGACCCTACACGGCTACCGCGCTCCCCGGTACGTCAGAGGCCACACCACCTCACTCCTGACGCCCAATACGCTGCAACGAAGGTTTACCGTCCAACGACCGAACACCGCCTGGGTCACCGACATTACGTATGTACGCCCGTGGGAAGGCTGGCTCTATTTGGCCGTCGTGATGGACCTGTACTCCCGCCGTATTGTCGGCTGGTCCACCAAGCCCACGCTGGCTCAAAACCTCGTGTTGGACGCACTCCTCATGGCCGTGCGCCGACGCAAGCCCAAGCATGTCCTGATTCACTCCGATCAAGGTTCCCAATTTGGCAACGATGCGTGGCGGCGCTTCTGCCGAGCGCATCATCTGGAACCCAGTATGAGCCGACGTGGCAATTGCTGGGATAACGCCGTAGCCGAATCATTTTTTAGCAGCTTGAAGAAGGAGCGGATCAAGAAGCGCATTTACACAACCCGGGCGATGGCCACGGCCGAGATCGACGAGTACATCGAGACCTTCTATAATCGCACCCGTCGCCACAGCCATCTGAGCGGGGTCAGTCCGGAGGCGTTTGAAGCAATTTCGAATCGGGCTTACTGAGGTGTCCGCAAAAGCCTGGGAAGTCCACATCCTCTCAGTAGTGCTATTATCAGCTCCTCGATGCCCTTCTCACCGTGGCAAGGCATGAACCCTTACGGCAGTGTATAGGTCAACTCCGGCCAATGGGCACTTCCGTAGACCTCTCCTTTTTTCTGTTCTTCAATATAGATACCGGCGACAAACGGCGTCGTCCCTGTAATGCCCTTAAATCCGCCCTTTCCCCAGACCCACGTCATCTCGCCTTTGCATTCGCCTGTCTTTCCAGCACATCGGACTTCTACATAGGCGAGGTCCTTGCCTTGATGGGCTCTCAAGATGCAGAGAATCGTCTTCGGTTGCTCTACTTTCTTACTGACATAGAGAATCGCCTGACAATCCATTTTGGTTTGATGGATCTGCGCCGGTTCCGAGCCAACGGGAAGATGCTTCACGAGAATGATCCCGGTAAGAATATCGCTAAAGACCCTGTCTCCATCCCCCAGATCATCGATCACGCCTTTTCCTTTCCAGCTCACAGTGCATGGCCCGCGTCGATGGTTTTTGCCTCGGCCTCATAGAAGAGTCCCATGCTCAGGACGAGTAGAGTGATTATTAGGATGATGGATGGTCTGAATTGCATGACTACTCCCTTCATAATATACGGCGCCGTCAATCCCGGGCATGAGGGGGAAACAGAGCGTCGGTGAGTAAAATAAGTGTCCAACTCTAGTCTGTTGAGACTCGCATGCGCCGATCGCAAGACACCCCGTGTGCTCCTTGACAGCTTTTTTAATAAGTATCCACGATTATTTGCTGCCCCCGAACAGAACAACTCAGTCACTCCAGATGCCATTCCGCTGATCACTTACTAGCAACTGGTCCCCAGAACGGAGAACCTGCAGGTGCGACATTGATCAGTTTTCGGTTTACAAACTCGCCGAAGCCGAGTTCCGACAATTCTCGCCCGAATCCTGAATTCTTGATCCCGCCGAACGGCAATTCTGGCGCGGTCCATGCGGGCTGATTGACAAAGACCATACCGCTGTCGATCCGCTCGGCTACCCGCCGACCGTGCTCCACATCCGCCGTAAAGACGGAGGCCCCAAGACCGAAGGGAGTCGCGTTAGCAAGCTTGACCGCCTCTTCCTCACTGTCCACCACGTAATAGGATGCAACCGGTCCAAATAATTCCTGCGAATAAATGGGGTTGTTCTCGTCAATGTCCGTAAGAATCGTGGGCTCAATATAGAAGCCAGGCCGATCAATTCGCTCACCGCCAAGCGCCACGCGCGCGCCGCCTGCTGTTGCGACATCTATCTGTTTCAGCAGGAGGTCCATCGCTCTCTCGGACGATATTGGGCCGAGTGTTGTCGCCGGATCTTCTGGATTGCCGGCCTCAAGGGCTGCCATTCTTTGGACAAACCCTTCGAGGAAGGCCTTGCCACGTTCCTTCCCAATCACGATGATACGCTTCGAGGATACGCAACTCTGGCCTGTATTAAACATCCGTCCAAAGATCGCCGCGTCTATGCTCGCCTCCAGTGGGGCGTCTTCAAGAACGAGAAACGGATCACTGCCTCCGAGTTCCATCACCGACTTCTTGAGATTACGTCCGGCGCGTTCCGCAACCGCGGCGCCTGCCCGCTCACTTCCCGTCACGGTTACCCCGCATACTCTGGGATCTTCAATCACGCGCCCGATTTGGTTGAGACTGGCAAAGATATTGGTATACGCGCCGGGCGGCGCGCCGGCCAATTCGAAGAGCCGCGCGAACGCGAGGGCGCATTGCGGGACATTCTCCGCATGTTTAAGAATCAATACATTGCCGACCATCAACTGCGGTCCGGCAACGCGCGCAATCTGATAATAGGGAAAGTTCCAAGGTTCGATGCCCAAGATAATTCCGAGCGGCCGCGTTTCAAGAAAGGCGCCGGGAGACTCATGAATTGCCCGCGGATTCAGGAACGCTTCGGCATGTGTGGCATAGTAGTCCAGGATATCGGCAGATAACGCGACTTCCGCTCGTGCCGTGCCGATGAGCTTACCCATTTCGAGAGTGATGTAACGGGCATACTCCTCCGCATGTTCACGCAGTTTGGTCGCCGCACCTGAAACGATTCGTGCACGGTCGGCAACTGAGCGGTGACGCCAATCGGTCTCATAACAAGCCTGCGCTGTGGCGAGCGCGTTTTCTAAATCGGTGTCGGATATTTCCTGGTACGTCTTTACGATTAATCCGGTGGCTGGGTTGATGGTCTGATAGGTCATGATCTTCGCCTCCGATTGTAAACAAGTCGTTCAACGTGCTTCTATTCTGTCAACATACCTGGTTACGAATTGCCTCTGTCAGACCACATATCAGCCTGCATGCTTGATTTCGACGCCAGATACCTGAACCTGCGAAAATGTCTTTGCAGGCAGAAATGTGGCCCAAGAGAGATGACGTTGCCACGTCGGTCGTCATCTCTCTTGGGTACGACTCTATAGACACACGCCACTTCCGCACGCTCACTACCAGCTAAGCCGAAGCCTAACGGTCCGCTATTCCGGGAGCGAGGATGAGATTAACAGGAAGCTTTTCCGCTAAGGTATAGGGACTCGCCTTATTTTCCTTCACCCACCGCTTCTCAGCCACAGATTCAAACGGCGGAGCCAGTTCCCCTTGAAGAGACCACAGATCGACAGGTGTCTCGTCAACGGAAATCTCCCAATCGTACCCCCTGTCTTTTACGAAGGGAGCAATGACTTGATCAAGTGTCCTGACCCACCATTCTCTGAGGACCGGACCAGGTAACGTCCTAGCAATATGGTCGACCTTGAACCGGACAAATTTATTGTTCAGCTCGCCACCGACAAAGCAGGAGTCCTTGGCGATCTCTTCGTAAATGAACACCACATAGAACTTAGGGATCGGGATACGCGCATACACCTCCGTCACCTGCTTAGCCAGATTCTTTTTGTCTTCAGCAGTGAACGCTCCGGCAGGATGATACACTTTCCATAACGGCATCTTTCGTCCCTCCTCATTGATTGGGCATTATGTGTATTGTGTGTGTCTGGGAAACGGAGACTCACCACCTACTCGCTCTCAGAACATGTCATGTTGACTCTCTAGAAACTAATGATTCATCTGTGAATCCTCCTTTTTGCCAAAACGCCAAGTTGCCATGCGTTATGTCGTTTGCCAAGCGAAGAGCAAGCTGACTTGAAGAACTTGGGATGACTTTCTCAACGCGCGCATCAACCTTTCCGACGATGCCGCGATTGAAGCGGCTCACTTTCCGCGAAAACATTTACTTCCTCCCTCCTGCATTATTCCGGATCGAGTATTAGGCCGCACAGGGGGAGAAGGCCCCTGTGCTTTCAAATTGAAAGAGTGTCAACGGACTACCCCACGTCCCGGCGTAAATGCGTAGCTCAGTCACTTGCATTTCGCAAGTTATAGTAACCCGATGAATTGCAAAATGCAAGTGTCAGCATTACATTATTGACTGTAACTCAGCTGCCCCCAACAGGTATGATGATGGGTCATGTTGCACGACCGTGAACAATGGGCAGCGAAATGAAGTTCAGGCGATCATCTTGTCCGATCACGAATGTGTTGGATACTCTTGGGGATAAATGGACGCTATTGGTTATTCGCGATCTGGTCTTGGGCAAGAGACGTTATCAGGAGTTCACGTCCTCTCCGGAACGAATCGCTTCAAACATCCTTGCGGATAGACTGAAAAAACTGGAGACTGCCGGCCTTGTAACCCGGCGGCCCTACCAACGGAACCCCGTACGCTATGAATACTTTCTCACGGAGAAAGGCGAGGGCCTCAAGCCGGTATTGGAAGCGATCATCGTATGGGGGAAAAAGCATTATCCGGGGACCAAGAGATTCCCTCGCGTCACGCACGTGAAGGAAGGGTAAACACCCCCGATGAGAGAGGAGTTACGAGGGCTTTGGTGACCGTTTAGCCGATGCGGGAGCAGGGACCAACGGCAGTATCGCCGTAAATGTTGAACCTTCTCCGACCTTGCTCTGAACCTCGATACGCCCGCGATGGGATTCGGCAATCCAGGCTGAGATGGCTAGCCCAAGGCCCGTGCCCTTCTTGGTATGAGCTCGTGCATTATCGGTGCGATAGAACCGGTCGAAAATCCGAGACTGATCCTCTTGCGCAATCCCAATCCCGTGATCGGTCACGGACAGCCGTGCGTGAGTCTGTTCAATCGTCAACGCGATGTCGACGACGCCACCGGGGCGAGAGTATTTCACTGCATTGTCGAGAAGATTCAGGAACAATTCGCGCAGACGCAGCTCATCTCCCAATACCACTGCCGGTGCAGGAGCACGTAGCACAACCTGGATGTCCCGTTCCTGCCCCAACAGTGAGGCTTGCCGGTGAAGGTCCTCGACAAGCGCGTCCAGCGGGACCGGCAGATGTTCCATTTTGACCTCGCCCATATCGGCCCGAGACAGAAACAGCAACTCATCCACAATGCGCGTCATCCGGTCGATTTCTTCGAGATTGCTCTCCAGGACGACTTTGTAGTCGTCGGTTTCGCGTGGGCGCCGGAGCGCAAGCTCGGTTTCCCCTTTCATGACCGTCAAGGGCGTGCGCAATTCGTGCGAGGCATCGCTGCTGAACTGGCCGATCTGCCGAAAGGACGTTTCGAGCCGATCGATCATATTATTAAACGTGTTCGTCAGGCGACCGATTTCGTCGGCTGAGGCTGGAACTGTGAGCCGTTGCGTGAGATCGCCTCCGGCAATGCGTTGGGCTGCCAGCGTGATTGCATCAACCGGGCGCAGGGCTCGGCCTGCCATGAACCAGCCGCCGGCGAGCGACACGACCAGCGCGATGGGGATACTGACCAGCAGCACGAGCAGGAGCCGGTTCAGGGTCTGCTCGACTGAGTCCATCGAGGTGCCGACCTGGATGATATAGAGCAGGTTGCCTCGATAGATGATGGGAACTGAAATGAGGCGTAACGGCGGCTCCTTGGGATATCTGGCAAACTCGAGCAGCGTGTGACCTGAGTAAGCCACTTCCAACGCCTGGCGACTCAGAGGCATCTCATGCTGTTTCATGTTCGGCGAGCGAATCGTGATGGTCCCGGAGGGGCTGAAGATCTGGAAAAACTTATCGATGCGGGCCAGTTCCGGGAACTGCGACAGGAGTTCGTCTTCGTCGATCAGCGGAAGGAACCCGCGTTCTTCCAGCGACCGAACGGCCGCCTCAGCAGTTTCCCCCAGCGATTCATCGACCGCGTCGCGGAGGCTTCGAGCCGTCACCAGGTACAAGATGGTGGAAAAGATGATGAGGATGAGTGCGAGGGCGGTGCCGTACCAGAGCGTGAGCCGGACGCGAAGCGGCATCAGTCGACCTTCAGCATGTATCCGCTTCCGCGAATCGTGTGAATCAGCTTCTTCGAGCGCCCTCTGTCGATCTTGTTCCGGAGATAGTTCACATACACGTCGATGACGTTCGTGAACGTGTCGAAATCCTGATCCCACACATGCTCTGAGATCATCGGGCGGGTCAACACGCGCCCGGTATGGCGCATCAGATACTCGAGCAGAGCATATTCCTTCAAGGTGAGATCGATCCGCTGGCCGCCTCTGGTCACTTCGCGCGTCGCGGGATTCAACGCCAGATCGTCGATCTGGAGCACGCCAGGACTTTCAGTGGAGCCACGGCGAAGCAGAGCACGAATGCGGGCAAGCAGTTCATCGATCGCGAAAGGCTTGGTAAGATAATCGTCCGCTCCCGCATCGAGGCCCTTGACGCGCTGATCCACTTGCGATTGGGCGGTCAGGATCAGAATGGGGGTTTGAATCCTGGCCTGGCGGACCCCCTTGAGAATCTCCAATCCAGGCAATGACGGCAGCATCAAGTCGACGATCAATAAGTCATAGTTGGTATGGAGGGCCATCTCAAGGCCCTTCGCACCGTCTTCACAGAGGTCGACGGCGTAGCTCTCCTCTTCAAGCGCGCGCTTGACGAAGCAGCCGACCTTGGTTTCGTCTTCAATGACTAGAATGCGCATGGCAGTCTGCTGAAAAATCCCCCCAGCTTCGTTCTCAGTCGCTCAGACTCCTCACGTACCCCACCGCGTACGCTCCGGGGTCTTCGCTCCCTGCGGCCTCGCCTGCGGAACGGCGCGTCTCGGCGCGCCGGGGTTGGGCGGGTGAGAAGTCTGGCTTTTTGATCAGCCTGCAGGGTTGTCATCGCAGCCTATCACTCGGATTGAAAAGTTGACGATGGAGGATTATACCAAACCTGTGCCTACAATTGGCCTGCTTGGTTTGTCTGGTTAATTTGGTTCATCTGGTTAGTTTCTTTCAACCAAAGAACAAGACAAACCAGATAGACCAGTTTTTATGCCGGCGTGAACCGAGTGACCGCGACCGGCTCGTAGGTCAGGGCCGGTCCCTGAGGGGTTCGCCGGACTACCGTGTGCTTGAGCCACTGGGCATCGTCCCGTTTGGGATAGTCCGACCGGTAATGGGCTCCACGGCTTTCCTGCCTGGCAAGGGCGCCGGTAACGATGGTCTCCGCGACATCGAGAAGAGACTGAAGCTCGAACGCTTGCACAAGATCCGTATTAAATACCCGCCCTTTGTCCTGCACCATGACGGAAGCCGCGCGATGGGTCAATGCCGTGAGTGCCGTGAGCGCAGTGGACATGGATTCGTGCGTCCGGACGAGACCAAGATTGAGGCTCATCAACTGGCCAAGTTCTTCACGAAGCTGCCAGGCTCGGATCGAGCCTTCCTGTGCCAGCACACGCTGAACACGATGCTGCTCGATCGCAAGCTGGTCTGTTTCCACGGCCTGTGGTCCAATGGTTCGAACGTACTCGCCGGCTCGAATTCCGGCACGCCTGCCGAACACAATCGTTTCAAGCAGTGAATTACCGCCCAGTCGATTGGCGCCGTGCACACTGACACAGGCACATTCACCCGCCGCGTAGAGGCCTGCAATGCTGGTCTCAGTCCATTGATTGGTCCGAACACCACCCATCTGATAGTGTGCGCCGGGGCGGACAGGAATGGGTGTTTCGATAGGGTCGAGGCCAGCGAACTCAATTGCGAGTTCTCTGATCTGAGGAAGCCGTTCGAGAATGCGCTGGCGGCCAAGATGCCGTAAGTCCAACAACACACACCCGTCAACTCCACGGCCTTCGAGGATTTCTTGCCCGATGGCCAATGAGACCACGGAGCGAGTGGCCAATTCCATCTGCTGCGGGGCATAGGTCTTCATAAACCGTTCGCCCAGCGTATTCAGGAGATACCCTCCTTCTCCGCGGGCGCCTTCGGTGATAAGGATACCTGTGCCCTTGAGCGTCGTGGGATGGAACTGGACAAATTCCATATCTGCGAGTGGAGCACCTGCGCGATAGGCGAGCGCCATGCCGTCACCGGTGTTGATTACCGCATTCGTGCTCGTCAGGAAGACGCGCCCGCTGCCTCCCGTGGCCAAGATGACGGCTTTCGCCCCGATCGCGTGCAACCCTCCACGGATGAGATCCCACGCCACAACGCCTCGGCAGGCGCCGTCTTCCATGATCAACGCTGTGACATACCACTCTTCGTACACAGCGATACGCCGTTTGAGCAGCTGTTCGTACATGGCATGGAGGATGGCGTGGCCGGTACGGTCGGCGGCATAACAGGTTCGAGGAAAACCTGCTCCACCAAACGGGCGTTGGGCGATTCTCCCCTGATCATCGCGACTAAAGATGACCCCCAAACGTTCTAATTCGTGGATGTCGTCAGAAGCTTCGCGGCACATCGCTTCGATCGCATCCTGATCGCCCAGATAGAGTCCACCCTTTGTGGTGTCGAATGCATGGGCTTCCCAGGAATCGTTCTCTCCCAGTGCCGCATTGATCCCCCCCTGCGCAGCGACAGAGTGGCTCCGTACCGGATGGACTTTGGATATCACGGCGACATCCAGATCCGACGGTGCGGCAACCGCCGCCCGCATCCCCGCTAGACCGGCTCCAACGATCAAAATGTCGTGTAGTTTCATGGTCTGCAAGTCTGAAACAAGAAGAGAACCTATCGGCAGGAGGCTCAAAAAGTTCGTCCGGCAAGGCCGCAGCGAGTGAAGGCCCGAGGCGTACCCTCTGGGGTACGTTGAGGGTCTGAACGATGCGAGAACGAAGTCGGCGGACTTTTTCAGCCTCCTGCTTATTGTCTGCACTCATACGTGACTCAGCATCCAAAGGCAAGTCCGTGCCCGCTCGGACGACTCTTGGAGAACAGGAGGTCTGCATGGTATTCTTCTGTCCGCACATGAGTCAGCCGATATACCGAGGCCGTCAACCGACCAGATACATCCAAAGGACAACACGAACGCCATGGCCACACCGGACTTTCTGAGCCCGACCGACACGTTTATCCATCGCCATATCGGCCCCACCGACGCTGAGGCCCGCGACATGCTGGCGACGCTCGGTTTGCAATCGCTGGAGGAGCTGAGCACGGCTACCGTCCCTGCCGACATTCGTATGCAGAAGGAACTAGACCTACCCCTTCATCGTGGCGAACAAGCCGTGCTGGAAGAGATCCGTTCCATCGCCTCAGAAAACCGGGTCTACCGTTCATTGATCGGCATGGGCTATTACGACTGCCTGACACCCGGTGTGATTCAGCGCAATATTTTCGAAAACCCGTCCTGGTACACCCAGTACACCCCCTACCAGGCTGAGATCGCGCAGGGCCGTTTAGAAGCCCTCGTGAATTTTCAAACCGTCGTCACCGACCTCACCGGCTTGCCTCTGGCCAATGCCTCGCTCCTGGATGAAGCGACGGCGGCAGCAGAAGCCATGGCCATGTGTCTCGCTTTTTCCCGTTCGTCAGGCCATGAACGGACAGAATTCTTCGCCTCGCAGGACTGTCATCCCCAGACCATTGCCGTGATGCACACACGAGCTGAACCGCTCGGCATGACACTACGCACAGGCCGAACCGACACCATCGACTTTTCCAATCCCCAATTGGCCGGCATTCTGCTCCAGTATCCGGCCACCGACGGCTCTGTCAGAGATTACAGCGCGCTGGTGACACAGGCCCACACAGCCGGGGTTCTGGTGGTCGTCGCCACCGACCTGTTAGCCTTGACACTCTTGCGTGCACCGGGAGAATTCGGGGCCGATATCGCCGTGGGCTCCAGCCAGCGCTTCGGTGTTCCGCTTGGATTTGGCGGCCCTCACGCTGCGTTTCTTGCAACCGCTGAGACATTCAAACGGCAGATGCCTGGACGCATCGTTGGAGTGTCCAAAGATGTCACGGGAAAATCTGCTTACCGGCTTTCTCTGCAAACCCGCGAACAGCACATCAGACGTGAAAAGGCGACGAGCAACATTTGTACGGCGCAGGTGCTCTTGGCCATTATGGCAAGCATGTACGCGGTCTACCATGGACCGGAAGGTTTGCGGCGGATTGCTGAGCGCGTGCATGGCTTAGCCGTGGTTCTGGCAACGGGATTGCGGCAGCTTGGATTCGAGATCGCAACGGAAACCTACTTCGACACGATTCGGGTTCGTCTGACGAAGATGCAGCCTGAGTCCATCCTGATCAGAGCCAACGAAGCCGGCATCAATCTTCGCCGATATGAGGACCACGCGATCGGGATTACGCTGGATGAAGTCAGCACGGTAGACGAAGTCCGCCGCGTGATGGAAATTTTCAGCGGCCAGGATCGGTTGCCTTTTGAAGTGCAGACCTTGAGCTACAGCGCCCACACAAGTTTCCCAACAAACCTCACCCGAACCAGCAAGTACCTGACCCACGAGGTGTTCAATCGCTATCATTCGGAGCACGAGATGCTGCGATATATCCACCGCCTTGAGGCAAAGGATCTGTCGCTCGTCCATTCGATGATCCCGTTGGGATCCTGCACCATGAAGCTGAACGCGACCTCCGAGATGTTGCCGGTCACCTGGCCGGAGTTCTCGCGGCTTCATCCCTTTGCGCCGGTTGAACAAACCAACGGGTATCGAAAGTTATTCCATCAGCTGGAGACGTGGCTGGCCGAGATCACAGGATTCTCAGCCGTTTCATTGCAACCGAACGCCGGCTCACAGGGCGAATATACGGGGTTGATGGTGATCCGTGCGTTCCACAAAAGCCAGGGGGAAGAACATCGAGATGTGTGCTTGATTCCCTTGTCCGCACACGGCACCAATCCAGCCAGTGCCGCGATGGTGGGCATGACGGTGGTGACTGTCGCCTGCGATCGACAAGGCAATGTCGATGTCACCGACCTTGAAGCCAAGGCCGCGCAACATCGCGACCGACTGGCGGCGCTCATGTTGACCTACCCCTCAACCCACGGGGTCTTCGAAGCAGACGTGCGGCGCATCTGCCAGATCGTCCATACGCACGGCGGGCAAGTCTATATGGACGGCGCCAACTTAAATGCTCAGGTGGGGCTCTGTCGGCCAGGAGACATCGGCGCAGACGTGTGCCATCTCAATCTTCACAAAACATTCTGCATTCCCCACGGCGGCGGCGGACCTGGGATGGGGCCAGTCGTTGCTGCGCGGCACTTGGCACCGTTTCTTCCCAGCCATCCAGTGATGCATGTGGGAGGACAAGCCGCCATCGGAGCCGTATCGGCGGCGCCATACGGCAGCCCTAGTATCGTCACGATTTCCTGGGTCTATATCGCCCTGATGGGGCGCGACGGCTTAACGAAGGCGACGCAGGTGGCGATCCTGAGCGCCAACTATATGGCCAAACGGTTGGAGAAGTACTATCCCATTCTCTACACAGGAACGTCCGGGTTCGTAGCACACGAGTTTATTCTCGATCTTCGTCAATTCAAGGAAACAGCGGGAATCGAAGCGATGGATGTCGCGAAGCGGTTGATGGATTATGGGTTCCATGCGCCGACGGTCTCGTTCCCCGTTCCCGGAACACTCATGATCGAACCCACGGAAAGCGAAACGAGGGAAGAATTAGACCGGTACTGCGAGGCGCTGATCTCGATTCATGGAGAGATACAAGACATCGTCGAGGGCCGCCAGCCACGCACGAACAATCTGCTAAAGAATGCGCCTCACGCGGCACAGGTGGTGACAGCCAGCGAATGGAATCGACCCTACAGCCGCGAACAAGCTGCCTTTCCTGCCCCCTGGGTACGCCACCATAAATTCTGGCCTAGCGTGAGCCGCATCGATGAAGCCTTTGGGGATCGGAATCTCATCTGCACGTGCCCACCGACCGACACCTACTAACAGGGCTGCTGAAAAAGGTCTCTGACTTCGTTCTCGGTCGTTTACCCACCTCAACGTACCGCAAGGGTACGCCTCGGCGTTCAAACTCCCTGCGGCCTTGTCATAGAGCCTTTTTGAGCAGCCCTGAAGAGAAGGCCGAAGCTGATTGCGGAGCTGGGGATGGCAGTGGGAACAAGGTCAGTGCATTGAGGAGTCCTAGTCCGTGTAAAGAAACCGGACATGACGCATCGGGAGAGCTCCATCCGCTCCGCGTACACGCGGACGGAACACTTTCATCAGTTATTCTGCCTGTCTCATTTTTCTGTTCCGTTCAAGGGTCAGTCCGGAGCGTAGCACAATGGGACCTCATTCGGTCTCAATGACCTTGAAGTCCTTGTCAACGTCGCGCGTGAGGCCACGGAGTGGATCTCCTATCACGCCTTGAAGCGTTGAGCTGATTCACGGGAAAACCTCCAGAACCCTAGCGCAACCTACTGCGCAGTATTTGCATATGAGAGAAACCTCACTCGCATCCCCGCGGATTAAAGCGACTTCAGATACTCGACGAGGTCTCGTTGCTGGTCCACCGTGAGACCGAGAGTACGAACCCGGTTGTAATGCGCCACCACGTCCACAAGCGTTGCCGCGCTGCCGTCGTGGAAGTACGGCGGGTGCTGCCACAATGCACGCAGTGGGGTTGTGCGGTACGCCTTGTTCGCCGTGCGCGCCGCGTACGCCCCGTCGACGCCGGTTTCCGCCGACGCGTGCAACTTTCCACTGTTGTTATCGGTCCCGGTCGCGCCCACGTGGCAGACCAAGCATGTCTGTCCAAACAACGCGTTTCCACGCTCCGCGGCAGCAGCATTGAAGCTTGCGGCCGGAGGTGGAGGTACCGGCAAGCTATACTGGTACGCGCGCAGCGCCGGAAGCTTGGAAGTGACCATGTCCGGCGAGTGCTTGACGTCGATTCCCAGTCGTGGGTCAGAGAAGTTGCCCTGTCCGCCCATCTGGGTCACGGCGACGTAGGCATTCCAATAGGAGATCGGTCCTTCCGCCGTGTACGTTTCATTCTTGACCTGCGCCAAGCCATAGGCGGGTGGAATGACGAGCGGCGTGTTCTTCCCGTCCAAGTTGAAACGCGGATCGTATTTGCCGGGACCCCACGACTCGTAGACAGCCTTCTTGTCCGCGGGTAGCGCGGGTGAGAGGGCAATGATGGCTCCGACGTTAAGATCTCGATTCGGCCAGCCGTCGAGCCGATGGCCGATCCCAGGGAGCAGTGCGTTATCGACTGTGGAATGGCAAAATGCGCACGTGATGCCTATCCGCGCGATGTTGCCCTCCTTGTCGAAGGTCGCCTGTATGCCAACAACGGCGTTCTCTCTGAGTAACTCCTTGGTTCCGCTGGTCCCGAAGGGGTTATGCATGACGAACTTCAGAAGATTCAACTTATCCAAGTCCACCTTAACGCCGAGTCCGAGCGCTTTAAGCGGTCGGAGATGCTCCTCCACGACCTCATGGAGGCGGGCTGTGTCAGTCCAGTATTGTTCGTCACCAAAGGTATCGAAGCGAAAAATGCGCTGGCCCTCGGCAAGCGGGGATGAGTCGGCGAGTTCAGGTGAGATCTTCTCTTTCGTACATCCGATAAAAGCAACTCCCGCTATCAATGCAACGAGAGACAGCGTGGCGATCCCGATATTCGCAGGTCGAAGCCTCCGACCTGCTGGAAGTTCCATCTTGGTGATCACGTCGTCTCCCTCCCTGTATTAATGACGGCTATCACATGTATACTCGTCTACGCGCACCCAAACGGTACATAGATCAGGTCAAGTCATGATCGATACACTTGCCTCATTGCTATTTCAGTTATTCAGCGTTCATGGATTCCCCCTCCGGAGCGAGATGCCCCTGTCTTCCCCGATCTGATCTCCCTACTTATTTTTGGCATCATAGCTGGGGGACCGGCAACGGTCTGGTCAAATTCGCTCACATTGGATAATTTATCGGGGGTGATCAACGACTCGATGGCAGCTTAGATCTCGGCGAGGACGCTCAAAACCGTTGTGTCATATCTCGGCCCTACGATTTTGACCTTGAGGTCCTTCCACTGTTGCGCGTGAAGCGAAGGAGTGGATTACCCTCATGTCTTGAAGCGTTGAGCTGCTTCACCAGAAGCCTCCGGCCTTCAGGGGCTTCCCCCGACAGGCCAAGCCTTAAGGCTGCTTCGATTGGCCTATGTGATGAGGAGTTACATTCAGCTGTCGGTCCACTGCTGGAATGGATCGGCTTCGCCACAAGGCATATAGTACCGGAATGACTACTAATGTTAAGAGAGTTGACGACACCATACCGCCGATCATCGGCGCGGCGATGCGTTTCATCACGTCGGCACCCGTGCCGGTGGTCCACATGATCGGGAGCAAGCCGCCCATGATCGCGGCGACCGTCATCATCTTGGGACGCACTCGCTGGACTGCGCCTTCCATAATGGCGTCGCGTAGGTCTTGTGCCGTCGTCATGCGGCCTTCGCGCACGCGCCGCTCATAGGCCTCGTCGAGATAGACGAGCATGACTACGCCCGTCTCCGCTGCTACGCCGGCCAGGGCGATGATGCCAACCCAGACCGCCACGCTCATGTTGTAGCCCAGGTAGTCGAGATACCAGATGGCCCCGATTGCAGCGAAGGGAACGGACAGGAGCACGATGAGGGATTTCGCCAGCGAACCAAAGTTGAGATAGAGCAGCAAGAGAATGATGCCAATGGTGACGGGGACGACCAGCTTTAACCGCTCTTCGGCTCGCACCAAATGTTCGTATTGACCAGTCCAAATCAGCCGATAGCCGGAGGGTAATGTCACTCGGTCTTGCACCGCTCGTTGGGCCTCTTGGACATAGCCGCGAAGATCGCGGCCGCTGACCGCGACCGAGACCAAACCGGCCAGTGATCCCGCTTCATCCGCGATCGACGGCGGCCCCTGCGTAATGATGAGATCTGCGATTTGTCCGAGTGGAATCTGCGCGCCGTTTGGTGTGGGAATCAGCACCCGCTTGAGCCGGTCGGGGTCATCACGCAATTCGCGCTTGTAGCGCACATTGACCGGATATCGTTCGCGTCCCTCGACTGTGGTTGTGACGGTCTCGCCGCCGATGGCTGTGGTGATCACCGCTTGCACATCTCCCACCGTCAGGCCGTAGCGGGCCGCTTCACGCCGGTTCACGGTCAGGTCCAGGTAATAACCTTCATTCAACCGTTCGGCAAACGCGCTTTTCGTGCCTGGAACAGTTGCCAAGACTTGCTCGATTTCCAAACCGATTTTCTCGATGATCTTTAGATCCGGTCCCAGGACTTTGATGCCGACCGGGCTTCGCACACCGGTCGTGATCATTTCAGTTCGGGTTTGAATCGGCATCCACCAGATGTTCGGAAAGCCGGGAATGCGCAGCTTGGCATCCATCTCATCCAATAGCCGGTCCCAGGTCATACCGGGTCGCCATTGCGATTCCGGTTTGAGGGTGACTGTAATTTCGGCCATGCCGACAAAGGCCGGATCGGTGGCTGTCGGGGCCTTGCCCATCTTGCCGAACACTCGTTCCACTTCCGGGAAGGTCGTGAGTAACTGATCCTGTATTTGTAGTACTTTGGCCGATTCAGGAATCGAGAGGCCTGGCACGGTCGTCGGCATGTAGAGAATGGTTCCTTCATTCAGCGGCGGCATGAATTCCGCGCCGAGGCGGGAAAAGATCGGCACCGTGAGTCCCACGACTACCACCGCCACTGCAAGCGTCAGCCATCGGACGCGCAGGGCGCCGGCGATGATGGGTCGATACAGCGCGACCAACAGCCAATTCAATGGATTCTTGGTTTCCGCTCGGATGCGTCCCCGGATCAGCAGGACCATCAGTACAGGGGCCAAGGTCACCGACAGCGCGGTGGCGAACAACATCGAGAAAGTTTTGGTGTAGGCCAACGGCGTAAAGAGCCGTCCCTCTTGCGCTTCCAGTGCGAAGATCGGCAGAAAGGACACAGCGATCACCAGCAGAGAGAAGAACAAGGGACGGCCAACTTCTTTGGCCGCCGCGATGATGGTTTCAACCCGGTCTGCAGTCGGTGCCTGTTCCAATCGCTTGTGCGCGTTCTCCACCATGACGATGGCCGCGTCCACCATCGCGCCGATGGCAATGGCGATGCCGCCGAGCGACATGATGCTGGACGTGATGTTCAGGTAGGCCATCGGGATGAAGGCCAGCAGCACGGCCACAGGCAGGATAAGAATCGCCACCAGGGCACTGCGCAAGTGAAATAGGAAGACGATGGCGACCAGGCTGACGATGATGCTTTCCTCCACAAGCTTCTCACGCAATACGGCTATGGCCCGATGAATGAGATCTGACCGGTCATAGGTGGGAACGATGTGGATGCCCTTGGGTAGAGCCGGCGTGATCTCTGCCAGTTTTGTTTTGATCCGCTCGATCACGGCGAGCGCATTCTCTCCGGCCCGCATGATGACGATCCCGCCGACCGTCTGGCCCTTGCCGTCCAGTTCTGCGACGCCTCGCCGCTGGTCCGGCCCGATGTGGACATGGGCGATGTCTCGGATCAAGATAGGCGTGCCGCGTCCATCGGTCCCGACCGGGATCAGCTCAATATCATCAATCGAGCGTAGATAGCCTTTTCCGCGAATGATGTATTCCGTACCGGCCATTTCCAAGACACGGCCGCTCACCTCCGCATTGCTGTTCCGAACCGCTTCGATGATTGTCTTGAGCGGTAACCGGTAGGCAGCCAACGTGGTCGGGTCCACTTCGATTTGGTACTGCTTGACGAAACCACCAACCGCCGACACTTCTGCCACACCGGGCACACTTTCCAGTTGGAAGCGCAGGTACCAATCTTGAAGACTGCGCAGCTGCGCCAGGTCATGTGCGCCGGACTCATCGACCAGCGCATACTGATAGACCCATCCAACCCCGGTCGCGTCCGGGCCTAGAGTCGGGGAGACTCCGGAAGGCAACTTCCCGGTCAGCTTTTGCATGTATTCCAGCACGCGACTGCGTGCCCAGTACAGATCGGTCCGATCTTCGAAGATCACGTAGACGTACGAGACCCCGTATTCCGAGACGCCCCGCACTCGTTTGACTTTGGGCCCAGCCAGTAGGGAGGTGACGATCGGGTAGGTGACCTGGTCTTCAATCAACGTGGGGCTGCGCCCCTGCCACTCAGTGTAGATGGTCACCTGGACATCAGACAGATCCGGCACCGCATCCAGCGGAACCTGAAATCCCGCCCATAGGCCCCAGCCGGCCAACAACACTACACAGAGAATGACCAGAATTGGATTGCGGGCGCTTCCGTCAATGAGTCGCGCGATCATGGTGAATTACACGCCCCCGCCGCCAACCGAGAACTGATATTTTTCGGCAACGGGTGGTCGCCCTGGTACCGTCACATTGACTGTCACGACCCAAGTACCGCCCATGCCGAACAGCACCGTCCCCTCATAGAGTCCATCTTTCATGTGGCGAGCTGCCACCTTGGAATCAGTCATGCCCGGCATCGGCATCGTATAGACGAACACAACTTGGGCATTGGTCACCGGCTTACCGACTTGATCGTTCAGCGTGAGCTTGAGCAGGACGTTACCGGCCTTGGGATGTTCCGGCACTGTCGCGAGAGCGAGTGTGAGTCCGTTTACCTGACGGGTCTCAGCTCCCTCTTTCTTGCTTCCCATTCCCATGCCAGGCATATTCTCCATTCCCTTCATGCCTTCCATGCCCTTCATATCCCCCATTGGCATGCCTTTCATCTCACCCATGCCCTCCATCTTTCCCTCATGCGCCCCGCGCATCTGCCAATCGCCCATGCCGATCCGTCCCATCATGGCCTGCATACTCGAAGCCGCTGTCAACTTGCTCTCCGCGTCCAATAGGAAATTGGCCGAGGTCACGATCCGATCTCCTTCTTTGATCCCTTCCAGCACTTCCACGGAATCCTGATTACGACGACCCAGCTTGACCGGATACGGGGCATAGGCTCCTTCGCCACGATCCAGGAACACGAGTTGCCTGAGTCCTGTGTCCAGTATGGCTTCCTTGGGAACAACCAACATCCTTGCCGCATCGGTCACCAAGGTGACGGTTCCGAACATGCCGGGCTTCAGCCTGAATCCAGGATTCGGCATGTCCACCCGCACGCGCACCGTGCGGGCCTCGGCATTCAGCGTGGAGTAGATGTACGAGACTGTTCCCCGAAACGTTTCTCCTGGATACGCGGCGAAGGTGACTGAGGCCGGCTGGTTGAGTGTCACCGCCGCGACCTCGGACTCATAGATGTCGGCAGAGATCCAGACTGTGGAGAGATCCGCCACCTCATACAGTGTCGTGCCTGGTTCCACATATTTTCCTGGCAAGGCTTCTCGCTTCAGCACGATCCCGGAGGACGGAGCATAGACCGTGAGCACCGGCTCCGCCTTGCCTCGACGTTCCAGCGTAGCCACTTGCGAGTCGGTCACATCCCACAATCGCAGGCGTTGCCGTGTGCTGGCCACAAGGGATGCCGCGTTGGCTTTCGCATCGTCGAGCGGACTGACAGCCAGTTGGGCCTGGGTTTTCACAGCGAGGAGATGCTCATCTTGCGTGGCCAGGAGGTCTGGTGAGTAGAGGGTGAAGAGAGGGTCGCCTTTGCGCACGGGACGACCGATCGAATCGACAAAGACCTCTCGCACCCACCCGGATGTTTTCACGGTGACCTGCGTCAGTCCCCGCTCGTCGTAGCCGACTGTGCCGACCGCGCGAATCTCTTGCGTGAATGTCGCGTAGGCGGCTGAGGCGCTCCGCACTCCGATCAACTGTCTTGCCACAGCGGGAACGACGACGGCTCCCGAGGGCGCTCCAGACATGCAGGGCATGCCCGGCATGGCGCCGTCCTTCATCTCCATCTGTTTCATGCCACCCAGTTCACTCACCTGCCCTGCAGGCGTCTCGATGCCCGCCTTACCCATTTCACTCATCCGCTCTGGAGCTGCCAAAACGACTCCTGTTCCGATGATCATGTCACCCATCGTTCTGTGAGAGAGAAAGAAGCCGGCGGCGATTCCGGTGATCACTCCGATCGCCCCGACGCCAATCACGAAATGTTTCTTGTATGTCTGCTGCTTCATCTATTCCTCCTTGATGATTGCGTTAGCTCTGCCGATCGAGCGTGATACCGACGACCTGCTCGAGTTCAGCCAGTCGATGCTGGCGGTCCACGAGAGCCTTGAAATACTCAAGCTGAAATCCTCGCCAAGCCCGCTGGGTATCAATCAGATCCAAAAATCCTGTTTTGCCTGCGCGATAGCCGACACGCGCGGCTTCCAGGCTCTGCTCGGCCTGCGGCAGGATCGTGGTGCGGTACAACGTGGCCACCTGATCAGTTGCCCGAAACTTAGCCAGGAGGTCGTTGATCTGAAATCGGGTCATGTTTTCTAAGGTATGCTGCTGCGCCTGCGCGACCGCGACTGCAGCCTCTGCTTCCTGTACTCCTGCGTCGTACTTCGGTTTGGTCCAAAACGCGAACGGGATGCTCATCGCCACGTAGGCGCCGAATCCGTCGTTGGCCTGATAGTTCTGAAAGCGTTGAAACGCCACGTTGAAGTCCGGGTAGTATTGACGCTGGGCCAGTGCGCGGGACTGCTCACTCCGTTGCACATCTAGCTCGGCGGCTTTGATCTCCGGTCTGTCGTTGAGCGCGAGGCCATGTAGATCATCAAGGGGCGTCTCGATCGGCAGTTGAGAGGGTTCTTGCGCGATCCCCAAGGGTGATGAAGTATCCCGATCGAGCAGCGTATTCAGCATCGCTTCGGCAGTCTTGCGACGCTGTCCCAGGACGGGAAGATGTTGAAACAGCAGTGACAGCTCGACCTGGGCCTTGAGGACATCGGCCTGGCTTCCTTTGCCTGCGCGGAACTTCGAGGTTGTAATCTCCACAAACTGTCTGAGCAGCTCGACCTGATCATGATGAATCTGGACCGCCTTCTGCATGAGGAACAGATCGTAGTAAGACTGTTTCAGGCGGACGACCAACTCCCGTTCCTTCGCCCGGACCGCCTGTTCGCTCATGTCTGCAGAACGGCTGGCGACCTCGCCCTTGAGCCCAAGTTTGCCGGGAAAAGGGAGATTCTGCGAGAGACCGAAGATATGGTTCTCCGTTCTCGCGACATTGAACGGCTGGGGGACATTCCACAATTGGAGAGACAGAATTGGGTCATCCAATGACCGCACTTGCGCAATCCGATTCGTGGAGGCCTCCCATTGCTTGCGTGTCGCTGCCAGCTCGGGATTTCGAGCCAGGGCTTCTTGGATCAATTCCGGCAGCACCAGCCTGTTGCGCAGCACGGAGTCGCCATCCTGTGCCTGCGAAAGCCCGCTGCTGAAGAACATCACCAGCACTGATACGATGCTCTGACACCAACGTTGTCTATTCTGTCTCATGAAAATGACCTCCCGGATTTCCCGCACGCTCGAAGCACGGTCTCCGCTCTGATCCTCAGCGCCAGGAGCAACTAGGCAATGAACCAGACCGCTAGAATCAAGCGTAGAACTGCATATGTGTTGGTCGCACGAATTGGCTGCCTCTTATGCAGTTAACGCAAAGAAGCGATGATGCAGTATGGGAGAGGGAGATCAGATACGAAGCACGGAAATCTTGAGCAGAAGATCCTGGGGAGGACTCACTGTCGGATGATCGGATGAGCGGCTGTTGTAGGGAGTGAGGATGACAAGAAGCGCGAGCGAGGCAGTATCTTCTGGACAGAGGGCCTGATAGTCACTGTTGAGAGGAAGTTTATCGGCAGCCTGCACGCCGAGCGTCTTAAACGCATCGCAGTATTGAGAGACAGGTTGCTCCTCTGGAGTTGCACACCCAGTGGCCATTGCAGCGGGTGCGACGCTATTCACCGGTAGTAGGCAGGCATACGCATTGAAGCTCAATACGAAAAAGAGCACGACGAGTGTGCCGGCTAGAATCGAAGAGGCGCGATGAGAATGTAATCCCATGGGTCAGTCTATTCCTCGCCCACCCCAATCGTCAACGATATTTCTAATAGGCTGTGAAAAAATTATCGTGGCACGCTAGAAATTCGATGGCCCGTCTAAGAGGGGCATCAACAGAAGAACTTTACGCAGGATGCTCGAAAAGGCCATTCAGCAAGGCCGCAGCGAGTGAAGACCGGAAGCGTACCCTCTGGGGTACGATGAGGATCTGAACGATGCGAGAACGATGCTGACGGGCTTTTTCAGCATCCTGCTAGAGCGCCCCTTCGGGGATTTGATCAAGCTTATAGAAATCTACCGGATCCAGTCGGCGCTGAGTCGTTTGAGTCGGCTCGCTGCCTTTGGTAAAGAGCTCGACGGTGCTCGCCTGCCCCTCCTGTTCATCCTCAAGGAGTCCCGTCGATGGATCGACCTTGACGAATGTGACGCCTTCCGGAATGGTGAAGGCCACGATCGGGAGCGGCTTGAACGCGGCCTGCATGAAATTGATCCAGATAGGCAGCGCGGCATGCGCCCCCGATTCCGTTTCGCCGAGTGACCGTCGATCGTCGAATCCGACATAGATGCCCGCAACCAAGTTCGGCGCACCGCCGATAAACCAGGCATTGATAAACTCGTCTGTGGTTCCGGTTTTCCCTGCAACCGGCCGCCCGATCCCTTTCGCCGCCTGCGCGGTCCCCTTTTGAACCACGTCTTCCATCATGTTGGTAATCAAGTACGCCGTTTCTTTCGAGATGACTGGAATGGCTTGCGACTCCGCCTGTTCAAGCACCTGTCCCGCGTTGTCCTTCACGGACAGGATCCCATGAGGCTCTGCACGATTCCCCTGGTTCAGAAACACACTGTAGACGGAGGTTAGTTCCATCAGCCCGACAGACGAGGAGCCCAGCCCCAAGGACAGATCTGCCGCCAATGGACTGGTGATCCCAACCGTTTTCGCAAACTCGATGACGCTCTTGACGCCGACCTTGTCCAGCAGCCGAACCGTCGCGAGGTTGTGCGAATGGGCCAGCGCGTCCCGCAAACTCACCATGCCATGGATCTTTCTTCCATAGTTCTCCGGCTTCCACGTTTTCTCATCCTGTTCCTGCGCATAGACGACCGGCGCATCAAGGATCACCGACCCAGGGCTCATCCCCTGATTCATAGCCGTCGCATAGATGATCGGTTTGAATGCGGACCCGGGCTGACGATGCGCCTGCACCGCCCGATTGTATTCACTGCGACCGAAATCGTAGCCGCCCACCATGGCTCGAATCTCGCCTTTGGCTGGCTCCAGCGCAATGAACCCTCCCTCAATCAGAGGAGTCTGTTCCATTTGCACATGGACCATGTCACGATCCAGTTTCTTCACCATGACCTCAATGACATCGCCGGGCTTGAGTATTTGCTTAAGATTCTGATTGACGACGACATCTTTCGCCAAATCCGGCCCAGTCAGACGGCGCTTCGCCCATGCCATATCGTCAAACGCAAGCTTGGTCACCATCGAGCCAACCTGCACCAGAAAATGGTCCTTCCCCACTCTGGTGACGAACCCTTCGCGATAATCCCCCACCTTCAGAATCAGATCCCCCTCTGCGACAACAGGGGACGGGGCCGGCGCAGTCACATCGACCGTTCGAAGCGGACCACGCCACCCTTGGCGCTTGTCCAGTTCACGAAGACCCGCCGCGAAAGCCGCTTCAGCAGCCTTTTGCATCTCCATGTTCAAGGTCGTATAGACTTTGAGCCCACCCCTATACACCGTCTCTTCACCATACTTCGCGACGAGCAACTGTCGGATATATTCCACAAAGTACGGCGCCGCCTGTTCAACACCCGGACGACGGAAACTGAGGATCTCCGCCGCAGCCTGTTCGCGTTCTGTTGCGGTAAGAAACTTCGCCTCTTCCATGCGCGCCAGGACATGCTCCTGTCGCTTTTTTGCGCGGTCGTAGGCCTTGAAGGGCGAATAATGGTTCGGCGATTTTGGGAGTCCCGCCAGAAATGCTGATTCTCCAACCGTGAGAGCGGAGAGATCTTTCCCAAAATATGTTTGCGCCGCCGTCGCGACCCCGTAGGCGCCTTGCCCGAAGTAGATCTGATTCAAATACAGCTCAAGAATTTGGTCTTTCGTCAGGACCAATTCCATTTTATAGGCCAGAATGAGCTCACGAACTTTGCGGTCGAAGGTCCGTTCGGACGACAGGAACAACGATCGCGCCAATTGCTGAGTAATCGTGCTGGCTCCTTCGACCTTGCTCCCTCTGCGCACATTCGTCCAGGCCGCACGGAGCATGCCGATGTAGTCGAGGCCGGGATGTTCGAAGAACCGGACATCTTCAACTGCGATGACCGCACGCCGTAACCGTTCGGGAATGTTTGCCCCCGTAGTCAGAATGCGCCGTTCGATGAAAAACTGACCGATAAGCTTCTGATCAACTGAATAGACCTGCGTGACGAGACTTGGCTGATACGTCCCTAACTGGTCCAACGCAGGAAGGTCTTTTGAGAAGTGCCACAGCAACCCACCCGCGGTCAGCCCACCCATCGCGATGATCGCCCCCAGGCCCAGGAGCGAGATCTGCCACCAGCGCCATGGACGACGAGGCGGCGGTTGACGAGGCGTATCAGAGAGTTGTACGGGCCGATCTATCATGATTACGCGGGATAACCCTTGAGGGCAGCCGAATTCCTGAGAAGATTCTCACGGCCACCATACCGTGGAGGCCCTCAAAACTCAAGATTCAAGCCGGTGTCAGCGACGCGCCGCCTGTGTCGCTTCTCCTAACATCGCTTGTGTAGGCCTCGCCCTTCGGGTATACTATTGTCCGACGCCTGGGTTTCTGGGCGTCTTTTTTTTGGAGCATGCAGCAACATCTATGGATCAGACAGCCGCCGCAACAGAATCTCCCGTGACGACCCAACTCGAGCCCAAAGAACGCAGAAGCGATATCCGGAATATTGCGATCATCGCCCACGTCGACCATGGCAAGACGACCCTGGTCGACGCCGTGCTGCGACAGACCCATGTCCATCGCAAGATCGACGATATGGGCGAACGGATCATGGACTCGATGGACCAGGAACGTGAGCGCGGGATCACCATCCGGGCCAAGAACGCCAGCGTGATCTACAAAGGCGTGAAGATCAATATCGTCGATACACCGGGGCACGCCGACTTCGGCGGTGAAGTCGAACGGACCCTGCGCATGGTGGACGGCGTCCTCATCTTGATCGACGCGAAAGAGGGCCCGATGCCGCAAACGACCTTCGTGTTGCGGAAGGCCTTAGCGCTGGGGCACAAGGCCATCGTGGTCATCAATAAGATCGACCGCCCTGACGCGGTGATTGATGACGTGGTGAACCGGACCTTCGACTTGTTTGTCCATCTCGGCGCCACGGACGAACAGCTCGATTTCCCGATCGTCTACACGGCTGCGATCAAGGGTACGGCAACGCTCGATATCAATAAGCCCGGCACGGACATTACGCCGCTCCTCGATACCGTACTGGAAAAGATCCCGGCACCGGCCATCAACACCGATGCGCCGCTCCAGATCCTGGTCCTCTCCCTGATTCAGGATCTCTATAAGGGCAAGATGGGTGTGGGAAAAATTCAATCCGGATCGATCGCCCGCAGGCAGAACGTGGTCGTCATCGGTAAGGATGGCGCACAGTTCGCTGGGAAAGTATCAGACCTCGCCGTCTACTCCGGCCTCGAACGGACGGATACGGAACACGCTCAGGCAGGAGAAATTGTGGCAGTGGCCGGCCTGGACGAGGTGAGCATCGGTGATACGATTGCCGACGCGGAACATCCCGTCGCACTCACCCGAGTCACGGTCGACGAGCCGACCGTCCAAATGACCTTTTCCGTGAACAATAGCCCGTTCGCCGGACGGGAAGGCAAGTACCTGACCTCGCGGCATTTGCGAGATCGACTCTTCAAAGAACTCGAAACCAACGTGTCGTTGCGCGCACAGACAACGGACAGTGCGGATAAGTTCCTCGTCGCCGGCCGCGGCGAGCTGCATCTCGGCGTCTTGATCGAACAAATGCGCCGGGAAGGATACGAACTGCAAGTCTCCCAACCGGAAGTGATTGTCCACCGGGATGGAGACAAAGTCCTCGAACCCTACGAGGAACTGACCATCCAGGTTCCGGAAACCTATCAAGGCACTGTAATTGAAGAGCTCGGCAAACGCCGCGGCGAGTTACGCCACATGCGACTGATCCATTCCGATGCCGGGCCGAGCGAAATGCACCTGGAATACCACATTCCCACCCGTGGCATCATGGGGCTCAAAAATCTCTTGGTCGCCAAAACTCGCGGGACCATTATCATGCACCATGTGTTCGTCGCATATGAACCGGCGGAGGAGCGCGACCTTGTAGTGGCAACGCATGGGTCACTCGTGGCACACGAAGACGGCGTCAGCACCGGCTATGCTATCTTCATGACCCAAGAACGGGGCACCATGTTTATCGGCCCTGTCGTGGACGTCTATCGCGGAATGGTGGTCGGCGAGAACAGCCGGGACGAAGATATGGACGTCAACGTCTGCAAAGAGAAACACCTGTCGAATATGCGGGCATCCGGCACCGATGAAGCGCTGGTCCTCACGCCGCCACGGGAAATGGGCTTGGAGTTCGCACTCGAATATATCGGCCCTGACGAACTGGTTGAGGTCACACCGAAGAGTCTGCGTATCCGCAAACGGCTCCTCAACCCGGATGACCGCCGCAAAGCTCGAAAATCCAGTAAATAGGTTCTCGCACCACGATGAGGATTAAAAAGAAAACCCCCAAGCCTTCCTCACGCCGTCCCCCGCTCTACTTTGTCGGCTATCGGGGAGTTGCGCCAGCCACAGACGAACTGAAGATCTGGTACGACAAGGAATACGGCGGGCCTCTGACCATCCAGCACGAAGCGGGCTCGGCGGAATCCTGGCAAGCGACTCACGGCCCCTGGTCGGCCCATGTTGTGATGCCGCTGCCGATGAGCCACGTCGCCGATGTGATGAAGCAGTTGGCGTGGGAGCACGACGTGATGGGGGCCGTCGCGCCCTCTCTTGTCTCCCCGCGAGACACGCCGGACACCATACTCTTTGCCGCGCGACTGGCCAAAGGCCTCACGCTCCTCTCGCAAGGCACAGCCCACGACATCGTCACCAACCAGTACGTCAACCCTTCGGATTGGCAAGATCGCTCTCTGACCCATTTCGTCTCCGCCGATCACATCCCAATCGCGCAGGGCGAGGATGAACAGAACCATCGGACCTGGTGTTATACGCTCGGCCTCAGTAAATTCGGGGTTAATGAACTGGAAGTATTTCTTTCCCCCGGTCTCCCAGACCAACCTGCGCGCGATCTGCTCAGAGGGGCGGCGGACGAATTGACGAGAATCGGCCAGTCGCCAAAAGTAGGCAGCCACCTGCGCCTAGAGCTCTCGGGGCAGAACATTGAGATTGCCAATCACCGCACCGCTGCACCAGCCGGACGCATGCTGAGTTTTCGAGAAATTCGTTTAGTATCATAGCCCTCCTTCTTTATCAGCTACTTATCGGTAAACTAGGCCTCTTCTAGCCGACTGCTGAACAAAGCTCGGTTTCACACACGACTCTGTTGGAATCTTGCAGATTGCACCGATGTCTAAATAGTCTCAGGATGCTCAAAAAGACCGTCCAGCAAGGCCGCAGCGAGCTGTCACTTATAATGGGTGGGTGGGATGATCCTAACTGCGCGCATCCAACGAGGGCCTTCTGAGGCCGCGCGTTGCGCGAGCACAAGGATCGTCCCAGCTACCCCATCCTCTTTTCAGCATCCTGTTAGGTCTTCAGGCCTGTTGACAAGATTCCAAGCCACACGGTACAAAATTGTAGCTGACAGTATCAGAGGCCGGATTAAACCCAGTGAAGGAGGTACAGAGATGAGCGACGTAGCAGCAGAAATTAAGGTGGGCGACACCGCACCGGATTTCAACTTAAAGGACCAGGACCAAAAGGACGTGAAGTTGAGCGACTTTCGTGGCAAGAAGAATGTCGTACTCTGCTTTTACCCGCTGGACTGGAGCCCCGTCTGTCAAGGCGAGAACAAATGCTTGACCGACGACTTCCCCAAGTTCCAATCGGCCAACGCGGAACTGTTCGGCGTCAGCTGTGACAGCTTCTTCTCGCACAAGGCTTGGGCTGATTCCATGGACCTGAAGCATCGGCTGCTGTCGGACGTGCATCGGACCACGGCAAAGGGCTACGGCCTCTACTTTGAGCCGTTGAACTGTTCGAAGCGTGCGACTGTCATCGTCGACAAGAACGGCAAGGTCGCCTATGCGAAGGTACAGGACCTCAAGGTCGCGCGGGAAGACAAGGACATTCTCGCAGCACTCGCAAGTCTCAGCTAATTTTCAGTTCTGAGCGCTGGGTGCTGAGGGCCAAGTTTTGGCTCATTCAGCACTCAGCACGCAGGTCTTTCAATCATGCCTGGAATCGTCGAAGACGTCAGAGACGAAAACTACAAGGAATTCACCGGTGCGCCCGCATCAATCGTCGCCTACGGCCTCGCGACCTGCGAACCCTGCATTGCTTACGACCCGATCCTGGTAGAGACCGCCGCCAAGTTTCCCGATGTGAAAGTCGGCAAGGCCAAGATGCATGTCCCAGGCCGCTGCCGCGAGATTAAGAAGAGCCATACCTTCGAGACCTACCCCACGACGCACTTTTTCTCTAATGGCAAGCTCCTCCTCACCCGCGAAGGGGTAGTGGAACCAGCCGAACTCGCCGCGCTGATTTCGGATCACTTGCTGAAATAGAAAAACGGTTAGCCGAGTCAATCCGCGCTCGCGGAATGCACGACTTCAGAATGATGCAAAGGAGCAGGTCTTTCGCACGGCACCGAGGGAGTTACTCTCCCCCAACAAGTTCCGCTTCCAACGGATGGTCTTTGCTGAACCGACTGACACCGAGCACGCTGAATCCCAGGACATGCCCCTGTTCATCAACCCGCTCCATCACGGCATCATGTGCCGTGGCTCGCATGAAGCCCGGAGCCTCACGGAACTGTACTTCGAGGTAATCTGCTTCCGAATCAAACCAGACTTTTACTTTTGCCGCCATATCGTTTCTCCCGCCTTGAGCTGGTCAGTTAAATAGGCAGTCACCACAAAGGCATCATCAGGAGGATACTTTACCACGACACAGAGCCACTTCCCACCAACACGCGTCCTCGCGTAATACTCATAAAAAAGCTTCACCGTCTCATCCGAACGAGAGACACGCACCTCGGCAGGAGCCGCCAAGACCAGGCTGATCTCCTCTTCCATTCCAACCAATTCCAGATGTTGAAGAATGTGTGCGATCCGTTCATCCGTCATCCTGACCGAACGCCCGAAGCAATCGCGGATAATTTTCATGGCATTCCACGGGCACGCAACGAGAACTGGACTTGCTAAGGTAATCGCTCAAGAAACAACGGGCACAGGATACATTGGGACAACAATTTTGGGAAGTGCCTGTTCGCGCAAGGGATGGGTGGGACGTCGGCCCGTTGATCTCCTGCGTTCACGCAACGCGCGGCCTGAGAAAGAGGGAGACGGTGCAGCCTGGCCGTCCTCCTGCTCGCGGACGCGCACGATAGGAATGTGCTCGTTCGACGCGCGCATTCGAGGATCGACCAAGCCGCCCCTTGGAGAGAAAAGGGAGCGAGCGTGGAGGGATAATCCATCACCTCCGCTCGTTCGGCTCAGCACGAACTTGAGGGCCTCGATTCTTCGGTCATTCGCCGTATCCTGCCAAAAATAGAATCCCTTGCCACACACCCACGTCCGCACGGTCCCGCAAATTGACTGGAGAAAAGAATCTCTGGCGTATCCGCATCGGCGATTATCGCGTGATTTATTCAATCTTCGACCACGAACAGCAGATAGACATCACCGCTGTTCGACCTCGCAGAGATGCCCACGAGTAAAGACTGCGAGAAGTGGTTGTACGCGCCGCGCTATCTCGGATCACTTACTGAAATAATAGGGCTGGGACGACAGAAAGATCCAGTTCGTCAGAGACAGTGCGAGGGGATAAGTCTATACCTTCGTTTGGATACTGCACTTTCTGCAAGAAGAAGTACTCGATATGAACAACACGAACCTACGACACGATGGGCACCGCAACGCATCCAACGGTGAAGAATCACTACACCAGACAACATAACTGAAAACATCCCTATCACCATGTATGCGGCAAAAGGAATACCTAGGAAAGAAGAGCTCGCAATATCGAAAGGTTGGGAAGTGGCAACGGCCATGGAAAAGTTAATGCCCATGCCTAAACAGAAAATAGCCAGACTGCCTCGAAGGAGCTGAATGGAGGGCCAGCGTTGTTTTTGACGTTCATCCACAATAACTGGTTCTTGGGAATGCAATCTCAGAAATAATTATAGCAGTAGCCTTGAAAATTGGTGGCCTGTGGACTTGAGCGGACTTTGCCGGAGGAGCGGGGCCCCGCCGAGGCTTGGCCGGGAAGGAAAGCGGGAACTGACTGAGTCTGCGAAGGAATTCCCGAAGGCTTCCGCCCGGCCGAGCCCGTGAGGATCGCTCCGGAGGCACGGGAGCGAAGGGACACAGGCCAGCCGCTCGGATGGGCGGCTCAGAGACGGGAGCTATTTCATCGGCCGCGTTTTTGAACAATGCTCATGCTGAATCAGCCAGGCTGAACCTTCTTTGCGCAGGAGCGTGGTGCATTGGCCAGAGTCCTGCCCTTCAAGTTCGCCTTTTCTGACCGCTTGAAACACATAGTCGTAGGTCGCCCAAGCCGTGGGGCCAGGGATTCTAACTCGCAGGTTCGACACGACGTTGATGAAACGCAGCGTGTTGCCCTTGTTCAGCTCAGATTCATAGTCAGAAAACCACTTCTCAATCGACTCCCGCGTCTCCGTCTCGCCGTCCTGAATCCCGACATAGTCTTTGGTGTACAGTTTCAACACGGCTTGCTTGTCTCTGATTTCAGAGTAGGTCGCGGATGCCATGGCGGCTTCCTTGACAATTTTCTCAATCGCCGCTCCTTCATCTGCAGACCAGGCCACGACCGTCCACGAAAGGAAGGCCATCACTACCACAAAAGCGAGCGGGCTTTTCATGCGCAGCGATCCAATAGCACGAACATCAACCGGCATAATCGAACGTGAGATCGCGAGATTGGACTAGGCGAACGTTGGCCAGACGACCCGATGAGAGGCCGGATACGAGCAATGTCCATATCCGTTCGGCGAGTTGCCCGCCCGTGACAGCCTCAGCATCGAAGACATGGCGCAGATCCTGGCGATCGAACACCTTCACGACCTTCTCCTGCACCATGCGATCCAGTGCGCCGATATCCGCCACCATCCCCGTCACCGGATTGATCTTCCCATGGACCGTCACGAAACAGTCCCACTCTCGCCCTTGATGGCCATCCTGCATGGCCATGAACGAGTAGCGCCGCGTCACGCTGGCAACGTCGAGCCCCGCCTCTGCCGTGACTTCGGCATACAAGTCTTCATCCTCATACAACCGAATGGTGTGGAGCTTCCCGATGTCTTTCTGCCCGTCTATCTTGCTCCAGAGCACACGAGCTAGATTTTCCGACGTGGGAATCTGGTCCTTAAAGTAGGGCATGTCGAGGTTCAGGTTCTTATGGTCAAACTCTTCGAGTACCTTGAGCAAGATACACTTCAAATCGAAGAGATTCACAACCATGCCGGTCTTCTGGTCCACCTCGCCTAAGACCGTCACCTCGATCATGTAGTTATGTCCGTGTGCCGGCGGGTTATAGCAGAGGCCGAACACGGCCCGGTTCTTGGCCTCATCCCATTCAGGCTTGATATACCGATGCGCCGCGGCAAACTCGAGGCGCTTTGTCAGCAAGACAGTAGACATAATGAAAATGATTAATTGTACATATTCAATGTTGAGTGTACGGGCCGTCTGTCATTATTATTCAATTCACCATTCAACACTAAACCTTCAACATTTTCCTCGGCGCTTACGCGCTCAGCAGGATGCTCAAAAAGGCCAGACTTCTCACCCGCCCAACCCTAGCGCGCCGAGACGCGCTTTGTCCCAAGCAAGGCCGCAGCGAGCCGTTACTTTAAAGGGGTGGGTGGGATGATCCCAACTGCGCGCGTCCAACGAGGGCCTTCGGAGGCCGCGCGTTGCGCGAGCACGGGGATCGTCTCAGCTACCCCTGCCCCTCACTTTTCAGCTTCCTGCTAAATCAGAGAGCCACTCCTCCCGCATACTCCCGGGAACAGGCGCCTCAGCGTGATACTCGCGATGGTGCACCGTCAACATCACCGGCTGACGCAAGTCGGCGAACGCGGCAGTCATTGATGCGGTCGGCCGGAATCGGACGAAATGCACCGCGCTGATTTTGGTTTCATGACTGTGGCCACCTTCGAACTGCCCGAATACGTGCTCACTTCCGGCTCGAATCGCAACTTTTTCACCATGATCCAGCCCCATGAACATGTCGAGCCATTCTTTCATCCGCTCCTGTTCCGTAATTTCTATGAGCAATGTGGCGCTCAACTCTCCGGTTCCCGGCATGAGGGCATTATACACATCCAACTCATCCTGGACTTTGCGGGGATCGAGAATATGCTCAACACGGATCATTTCCTGGGTCTGGAACCGCAACGTCTCACGATTTTCGAAGACGAGCGTGAGCAGCGGCCCGACAAAAATTCTGCGCCGCTGCTTGAGCGCGATGATCTGCGAGCGAAACTGCTCCCGCTGCCGTTCATACTCTCCCACCGACAAGAGGTCATGATGGGCCAAGAGGTTCATCGCGGTAACCCGTAGGCATCGCGCACAATTTGAATGGGATGCTGCGACGGCCTTCCGCCGACATGAGCCATCGCGCCGGCTTGGTCCAACTGCAATCCCGCCAACGGGCAATCGGAGGCCATAAGATCGGCCGGAGCTTGTTCAATCGCTCGAACGGCCTTCTTCGCGATCAGCATCGAGAGAGGAAAGAACTCCGTCTTGGCAGACCATGAGCCATCGTGGCCGGAGCATTTCTCGATCACTTCGACCTGTGCACCGGCACACTCCATGAGTTCCTTGGATTTGAATCCAATGTTCTGATCCCGCAAATGACAGGGCACCTGGTAGGCGACTCGCCCGGGCTTCTGTTGAAAATCTGTGGCGAGCGCGCCCTCTCGCTTCAACTTCATGAGATATTCGCTGATATCAAACGTCCGTTCCGCCACGCGCCGAACCGCATTGCCACCGATGATCTCGGAATATTCCCGTTTCCACATCAAACTGCAACTGGGCACCGGCACAACAATGTCGTAGCCTTGCTCCACCCAAGGTAAAAATGAGGCGATATTGGCCGAGGCGGCCAGCTGAATGGCCGCTGTATCGCCGATATCGAACGAGGGCATACCGCAACAGCGCTGTTCGGGAACCACGACATGCACGCCGTTCTTTTCGAGTACTTGGATCGTCGCTTTACCGATATCCGTCGCTTGATAATTGACCAGGCAACTCCCAAACAATGCAACCTTCTTGGGAGCAGACGCAGCAACCTGTGATTTTCCGCGGCGTTCCCACCAATGGATAAACGTCTCCGAGGAAAATCGCAAGACCTGTCGATCTCGATGCACACCGACCCACGATTCTATCAACCCACGGATGAACCGGAGCCCCAGAACCCAATTAGTCACGGATGCCAGCGAACTCCCGAGGGCGCCGATCATATCCGTCTTGATTAACCACCGATCACGCCAACTCACCCCACGCGTCACGGCCAGGTGTTTCTTCCATGCAATCATCAAGCGGGGAAAGTCGAGCGCGTACTGATGCGGCGGCGTATAGGGACAGTGGTTGTAGCAGAGCTTACAGTAATAGCACTCGTCGACGATCTGATGGTGGTCGGTCGTCGTTAGTTTCGCGACGTCTCCGTCATACCGGTCGATGCCGTCGAGCAATGTATTAAACGACGGACAGAGGTTGAAGCAACGCCGGCAGCCGTCGCACACTTCATAGATCCGCTGCGTGTTGCTCTGAAGCTGCGCGGGGTCGATGGGATGAATCAGGCTCAGACCATTCACGTTGCTCCGATCAGAAAGCAATCAGCGGTCAGCTATCAGCGGCAGGGAGGAGTCCGCTCCTCATCCAGCCGTTCTGAAAACTGACCGCTGAACGCTGACTCCTGTCAGTCCTTCTCAGCCCTGCTTCAGGCTGTCGAGTCCCTTGGTAAAGCGATTCGCATGGGACCGCTCCGCCTTTGCGAGCGTCTCGAACCATTCGGCAAGCTCAGGAAATCCTTCATCCCTGGCCGTTTTGGCCATGCCAGGGTACATCTGCGTATACTCGTAGGTTTCGCCTTCAACCGCCGATTTGAGATTTGCCTCGGTATTGCCGATCGGCACCCCAGTCGCCGGATCCCCGACTTCCTTCAAGAAATCCATGTGTCCAAATGCGTGGCCTGTTTCAGCTTCTGATGTATCGCGGAATAACCCGCCGATGTCAGGGAAACCTTCGATGTCCGCGCGCCGGGCGAAATACAGATAACGCCGATTGGCCTGGGATTCTCCGGCAAACGCATCCTTAAGATTGTCGTGGCTCTTGGTGCCTTTCAAACTCTTTCCCATTGTATCCTCCTCCTTATGCGTAAAATCGAGCCGTCACCGCCTCCTGGATCTTATCACTATGCCCTCGGTGAATAACATAGCGGTCCTCGTGGAATCAATGGGTTCCCGTCATCCGATCGGTCGATACCGCGGCAATTCCGATTCCATCTCAGCTAACGATGTATAGCGCCGGTCCTTGGCAGATAAGATGGGAGTTGTGACCGGCCATGGAATGGAGAGGGCGGGATCGTTCCAGATGATCCCCCGCTCATCACCCGACGCATAGTAGTCCGTGCATTTATAGAGAAATGAAGCTCGGTCGCTGGTCACACAGAATCCATGCGCACAACCAGGCGGCACATAGACCTGAAGCCGATTCTCAGACGAGAGATCGACCCCATACCATCGGCCAAATGTCGGCGACCCTTTTCGGATATCCACCACGACATCGTAGACGGCTCCGTCCGTCACCATCACCAGCTTCCCCTGAGCGTGCGGCTCTTGATAGTGGAGCCCGCGTAATGTGCCCTGCAAAGACTGTGAGTAGTTATCCTGGACGAAGGGGCCGGGAATCCCGGCGTCCAGATACCGGCGGGCATGGTATGTTTCGAGAAAGAGCCCCCGGGGATCGCGGAACACATCTGGTTCAATCAGTACGACGCCCGGGATATCGGTTGTGGTAACGTGCATGACGGTTCTCTTTGTCCTTGTGTCTATGGCTCTTGCGCAAGGCCTGTTAGGCAAGCGTCAGGCTTGTGCTCACTCTAGCCATCCCAAGATTCACGCCGGCCTCGACGCCTCGCTCGACTAACCCGGTGGATGGTTTTCGGGATCGACGATGTCGGGAGGCTCAGGGTACAATTGCCCAAGCCGATCGATCAAGGGTTTGGCCGCCGGCGTGCTTTCATGAGTTGGCTCACTCACCGGATGGTCCCACGTAATTGTCCGAATACCGGCATCCGTCAACATCGATCGGATCGTCGATAAACAGGCCTCCAGTGTCAGCTCCGTTCCCTGGCGAAGATCGAGTATGCGTTCCTTGGGGTCAATCGGCGGCGCCTCCGTGTGGATGAGCGCCCAACAACGATCGAACATAGTGGCTCGAAGTGCCGGAGAGATATTGCAGGTCGTGAGATCAGCCGTGCAGAGAGCCGACACGAACAGCACGAATTGCAAATCCGGCATCCCGGGACTCTGAATATCCAACGACGGCATGGCCGTGCATTATCGATGGCGACCGGCACGGAGTCAACGGGGCCCCTGTTCCTGTCTCCCACCAGGGCATTGCGAATGAAGATGAGGAGTATCCGACCATGATCACGATTTCCTTGATGGGTCAACTGCAAACAGCCGACGGCGAACGGGACCTGGCCTGTGAGGTTCCGTCTCCCATGTCTGTTCGCCGAGTCATCCAGCGGCAGGGCGTTCAATTGCGCCATCTCCTCCAACTGATTCGCGAGAAGAAAGTACTGGTGACGATCAATAAGAAGATCGCCAGTGAAGACTCATTGGTTCAGGATGGGGACGCCATCAAGCTCGTCGGGCATGACGGGATGGGAGGGACAGGACTCGGCCCGTCACTATAACGACGGGCGGGAAAAAGAGGGCCGGCCCCCTCTCGGGAAGCCGGCCCTGTGGTTCAGTATGGGGCGTGAGTACAACCGGAAGGAGGCGCGCCACAGACAATCGTGACTTACTTTTTCCCGAGGATGGCGTCCTTGGCGGCTTTGGCCACGCGGAACTTGACAACACGCTTGGCTGGAATCTTGATGGCTTCGCCAGTCTGTGGGTTCCGGCCCATGCGGGCTTTGCGATTCGCCAAGACAAGCTTCCCGATCCCAGGTATCACGAAGACGTTCTTCGCTTCTTTGTATGCCAAGGCGGCAAAGTCATCCATGAGCTGGACGGATGCCTTCTTGGTTAATCCGGTCTTCTGGGCCAGGTGATCGGCGATCTGCGACTTGGTCATTGATTTTGCCATATGAGCAACCTCCTTAAAACGGTGATAGTGAATTGTAGTGAACTCGCCCTTCGTGACTCCGCTCAGACTCGATGAATATTCATGAACGAATAGTCCTGTTGCTGGAAGCGGCGAAAACCTGCGGGAGTCTATCCAAGCGTTCAGAGGCTGTCAACAGGAAAACACAGTCCAGGCGTAGGGAAACGCCGCCGCCGACTTCTTGCAGTTTCAAGACCTGCCAGCGTAGAGTATCCTTCGTTGGCGTGTGAGTGAGTCGAAATAGCCGCATCCTGGAGTTTTAGCATGGCGAAAGAACTACCCATTCTGCCATCGTCTGTCCAGCATGACGACACGGCGGAAGCCGAGCCACATCAGTATTCTCGCGTGTTTTGCCAGAAGGAAAATTCACCACCGATCCGTTTACTCTTGGAATTTCTCACGTCACGCGGTCAGACCCCGATCACTCCGACGAACATGGACGACACCATGCTGGATGAATGGGCCTGGGTCCAGGTGACGCTCGGGTACGATCGCAACCGGAAGCCGATTCAGGTCTTCTGTGTCCGGGATCGAGGCACCTATCAGGACGTGTTCGATAAAGAGAAGGCACAGTTTTTAGACATCCTCTCTGCTCACGACGATGTCGAAGCAGAACTCGTACGCGCGTATGTGGAACGCGCGCGGTTTGTGCTCACCACTCGATTCGCCCAGAATGACATGACCGATGAAGGCTATGACTTCAACGGATGGATCTTGGAATTCTACCAAGACCAGTGCAACGGCATCGTCCAGATCGACAGCCAAGGCTTCTACTCACCCAAAGGCGACCTGATCATCGATCTCTCCGTCAGAGTAGAATGAGCCACCATGTTAGGAGCCTATCTGACATTGATCCTTCTACTGCGACGAATGATCCGCGACCATCTGCGTCGTTCTCGCCGCACCTCCTTCGCCTCGTCACGAACGCCATGTCAGACAGGCTCCTAGATCCCGCTCCGCCAGACCCTCCCCCGCTGTATCGAACAACCGACCACTGGTTCCAACGGGCAACCGCCGCACTCCTGGGTGAAGTGCCCTGCCGACTTGGCTGCACCAGCTGTTGTATCGGCCCCTTTCCCATCACTCTCCTCGACGTCCAAACCCTCCAACAGGGACTCGCAGGCCTTCCACCAGATCACCGCCATCACATCGAGCAACGCGCCATCGAACAGACCTCGGTGATGGAAGCCGCATTTCCACAACTCACTCAGACCGATCTGCTCGATAAATGGACCGATCAGGACATCGACCGACTAGTCACCGAGTTTCACCATCATCCCTGTCCAGCACTCGACGCAGAAGGACGCTGTGGAGTCTACTCTCACCGCCCCCTGGTCTGCCGATCAATGGGTATTCCGACAGAAGATCAGGGCCTGGCCCAAGGCGCCTGCGAAGTCCAAACCTTCATCCCGATTCTGCGGCTCTCTTCCTCATTTCGACAAGAAGAAGATCGTCTGGCACAGGAGGAAGCATCGGCCCTAGAAGCACTTCGCCAACATACCGGAACGGCAGGAGAAGAAGTATTCCTGCCCTATGGGTTCTTGCAGCGCGAGACAGGAGAGAAAGTCTGAAGGCTAAAGTGTTCGGAACTCCGAACTTCCTGTCGCGCTTTCCCCGCCCGTCTCACGTAAGTCATACATCGTTGCTTGCCGGCGAAAGGTATGACCAATTCGGGCCGGGACCACACCAGATGCTCAAACGGTTTGTCCAGCAAGGCCGTAGCGAGCGAGGGGGCGAGGCGTACGCTTCAGTACGTTGAGCATCTGAGCGATGCGAGAACGCCGCTGGCGAACCTTTTCAGCATCCGGCCTAGACAGAGGTTAAAACCCTGTGCTAGTCTCACTTTCCTTGGTTGCGAGAGCGCCTGTAGCTCAGCTGGATAGAGCATCAGCCTCCGGAGCTGAGGGCCACAGGTTCAAATCCTGTCAGGCGCACCAAACACAGGCAAGGACAGGGCCACACACAGATATCTGCCACATACATACCCGGTGGGCCGTTAGCTCAGTTGGTAGAGCAGCTGACTCTTAATCAGCGGGCCGTAGGTTCGACCCCTACACGGCCCACCAAATTCTTCAACAACTTACACCGCTAGTCGCCAGTGCCGGCCCTGCCGTTTGTGCCATGTGTGCTAATTTTGTGCCCCCTGTGCTCGCCAGACGGTACTTCTCTAGCATTTCCACTCCCTCACGCAGGCTCTCCGGATAGTGATGCGCATAGCGCTGGGTCATGATCGGCGACTTGTGCCCTAAGAGACATTGGACCTGCTAGGTCTTGGAAGAAGTCCCCACCGACCTCAATCATTTGAACTTTCACAGGTGCGATAATAGTGCTTGACCAAACTGGGCCTCAGGGTGCTACATATTCATCTATTTTGGTTGAAAAGAAGGAGGCGAAGAGATGGCACTGCTAATTACCGACGAATGTATCAACTGTGGAGCTTGTCTGCCGGAATGTCCGAACGAGGCGATTTTTGAGACTCGCGCCGACGCGGAGACGAAGGGAAATCATGTGGGCGACGGCCAAGGAGTCGGCGATAGTATCTATGTGATTGCGCACGACCGCTGTACTGAGTGTGTCGGACACTTCGACGAGCCACAGTGTGCCGCCGTCTGCCCGGTCGATAATTGTTGCATTTCTGACCCACTGTATCCGGAATCGACGGAGGTTCTGCTCGAACGGGCAAAAGCCCTCAACCCGGATAAGGCAATCGATCCGGCAAAAGTTTGGATCGGCGTGCGGAACTGATCGTTTCCACTTCGAGGTTCCGTGCCACGTTTAGGCTGCTGAGAATGCCGCCGTACAGTGTTCTCAGACGACGTACGAAGAGAAGAACGTACACCTATGTGTGCCTTGGCATGACCGAAACGATTAGTCATGGCTGATAAAGTTCCAAAAGTAATTTCTAATGCAACTGTCATTAAGGTTTTAGCTAAAGTCTTTGCTTTTCAAGCCATCGAGATCAACCTATTGCGTTCGCATGCTGGAATATCCGATGTCAATTGGAAAACCCTTAAGACTGAAGCCTTCAAGAAAGCCTACGCGAAGCAACGCTCTTTTTATGAAGATCGCTTGATGGGTGCGTTCGCTTTAGAGCGCATTTCCCAGTCTGAACGCGAGACAAGACTTCTTGAACTCTGGCTAAAACAGAGTGAGGATTCCCCCAAAGACAAACCGTGAACCAGTGCTCTCAGCATGAGAACATGCCCTTTCCTGCGAGTGACGCCAGCCGCTGGAAACAGTTTCTGACGGATGGATTAACATCCATCGATCCTCTCGTATGCGACCACGCTACTACCAGGACAGGACGAATCAGCCCCATCTATCTCCACGCGGGCAGTATCCTGAATTGTGGTTTCTTGTGGGGTTAGGTTGTCTATGGTCGGATCGCCAGAAATTCGTAAACCGCATGTCGCATTCTAATTAGGGCGATTATGTTGGTCTTGACACCCATGCCAGAAACCCCATAGAATGCCCCCATCACTGGGGGAGTTATCATGCCAGCATTGCCTGCATACTGGTTGGAAATCGCCATGTTTAGCTACGACCTTGCTACGACATGGTGGCCCATACCAACTATAATTCTTGCTGTTCTAGTAATTCTAGGGCCTGTTAACACTAATGGCCATTTTATGAGATACTGCGTACATGGAAA